>JAABUL010001969.1_pt1 | contig 36246 bp, 41 predicted proteins | sample 5559151 | NCBI WGS metagenome assembly JAABUL01 (sample SAMN10711876, study PRJNA513368) | rock metagenome | isolation source: Antarctica rocks | place: Antarctica: Victoria Land, Pudding Butte sud | reverse complement strand
ACGTCGGTCGCGTTCGGCCGGGCTGGTGAGCGGGCGCAGGTGGCGGCGACCGGGCCGGAGGGCGAGCCCGAGACGTATCGGCCCCGCTTCGTGCTTGACGCGTCCGGGCGGGAGACGTTCCTGGCCGGGCGGCTGCACAAGAAAGAGGCGGACAAGCGCAACACCACCGCCGCGGTCTACGCGCACTACCGCGGCGTGGAGCGCCGGACCGGGGCGCTGGACGGCTATATCAGCGTGCATCTGGCCGAGGATGGCTGGTTCTGGCTGATCCCGCTGCCGGACGACGTCATGAGCGTCGGCTTCGTTGGCGACCAGTCGGTGTTCAAGGGGCGCCTTGGGACCCCGCGCGACCTGCTGCTGCAGCGGATTGCGGCCAGCCCGACGGTTTCGGCGCGGATGCGCGGGGCGGAGATGATCTCGGAGGTCACCAGCACCGGGAATTACTCTTATTACTGTGACGCTGCGTCCGGCGACGGGTATCTCATGATCGGCGACGCGTTCGCCTTTCTCGACCCGGTGTTCAGCAGCGGCGTGCTGCTGGCGATGACGACGGGAGAGATGGGTGCGGGCGTCGCCGAGCAGTGGCTGGCCGACCCGGCGCTGGGGCGTAAAGCGGCGGCGCGCATGGAGCGCGAGGTGCGCCATGCGATGGGGCGTTTGGCCTGGCTGGTACACCGGATCAATCAGCCGGCGCTGCGGCTGTTGTTCATGTCGCCCGCCAATCGCCTGCGGATGCGGGACGGGTTGGTGAGCTTGCTTGCGGGCAATCTGCGGGCGCGACGCGACCAGATGCTGCCGGTGCTGGCGTTCAAGTCAGTCTATTATATCGCGGCGGGGTTGTTGCGAGTGGGCGTTCTGAAGGCGCCGGCCACCGGGTCAAGCCGGAGTGGAGCGGAACCGGTCTTGCGCGCGGCGGCGTAGCCGGGCGATGCGACCGACGCCGGCGAGGCGGCGGTCGAGGAAGGCGAGGGATCGTTCATCGCCGGGGCTATCATCCCGCAGCCAATACAGCAGAGTGGCGCCGTAGATCGCGGCGAGGATGGCCCGCTTGGTATACCAGCTGAAGTCGGCGGAGGAGTCGCCGGCGGCGTGCCAGATCGTGTCGATGGTGCGCGCGGTCGTGCGGGCGGCCAGCGGCGCATTGGCCGGCGTGGACAGCAGGCCGAATGCGCGCCGGATGGCATCCTTATAAGGGCGATTCTGCTCGAGGCGGATGGCGATGACAGCGCGGACGCGGGCGGTCAGGCGCAGCGAGGCAACGTCGCGCCGGGCCGCCTCCTGCTCCATCTGGCGATCGGCCCAGTCGATGAAGGTCTCGATCATGTCCGTCGCCCCGCCGGGGAACAGCAGATCGGCATCGGGGCCAGCGGCCTGCAACAGGGTGCGCATGGTCCAGCCCGTGGCGTCGACGTGGGGCAGCATCGCCACGATGGCGGCATCCCGCTCGGGGCTGCGCTCGGGCGGGGTCATAGCGCGGCCTTTGCCCGGAGGAGTTCCTCGTTAAAGCCGAACAGGCTGAAATCGCTCATTCGCATCGGATACAGGATCCCGTCGAGATGGTCGTATTCGTGCTGGACGACGCCGGCATGAAAGCCGGTCGCCATGGTCGAGATCGGCGCGCCCTCGGTATCGACGCCGGTATAACGGAGCTTTGTATGACGGGGCACGGCGGCGCGCAGCCCGGGAATGGAGAGGCAGCCCTCCCAGCGCAGCACCTTGTCGTCATCGAGGAATTCGAGCTCAGGGTTGATCACGACCGTATTGCCCATCTCGCCATCGCCTTCGGCGGCGGTCGTGCGACCCGGCGGCACTCGGAACACGAACAGACGCAGCGACATATGCACCTGAGGCGCGGCGAGGCCGGCGCCGCTGGCGTCCTCCATCGTCTCGATCATGTCGGCGACGAGGCGGCGGATCTCCGGTGCGGTCGGGTCCGGGACCGGTTCGGCGCGTTGCAGGAGCACTGGATGGCCCATGCGGGCGATCTTGAGAATTGACATGGCCTCAATATGGACCAAACCAATTTCGGCGAAAGGCTTCCGTTGTCTGGTCGGTTCGTGGTATCGGATCTTTCTCCGCAGCGAATCGGCTGTCCGGAAACCCTTCCCCACGCCCGTCGCCGGGCTAGCGAACAGGAGATGGCGGCCAAGTGCAGGTTCTCGTACGTGACAACAATGTCGACCAGGCGCTGAAGGCGCTCAAGAAGAAAATGCAGCGCGAAGGCGTTTTCCGTGAGATGAAGCTGCGCCGGCATTACGAGAAGCCGTCCGAGCGTCGTGCGCGCGAAGCGGCCGAAGCCGTTCGTCGCGCCCGCAAGATGGAGCGTAAGCGTCTGGAGCGCGAGGGTTTCTAACTCCTCGCCGGGCTTCGTCTCTCACTCTCGCTAGAGGAACGCCGTCCGGCTTCGGGCGGCGTTGATGCTTGTGCGCTCATCACGGATGCGCAATCGCGGAAAAGCGATGGAAAACATCGAACGATATTGCATCGCGTCAAAATCTTGCCCCGTTTGCACCCTAGACCCGGAGTTCGTGGGTTTTGGGGAGTTATTGAGACCATGCGTATCGCGCAAATCGCTCCGCTGCATGAAGCCGTGCCGCCGAAGCTGTATGGGGGTACCGAACGGGTCGTCTCGTACTTAACCGAGGAGTTGGTGGCTCAGGGCCATGACGTGACGCTGTTCGCCTCGGGCGATTCGGTCACCTCGGCCAAGCTGGAGCCGATCTGGCCGCGGGCACTGCGCCTCGACCCGGCGATCCGCGATCCGATCGCGCCGCATATGCTGCTGATGGAGGCGGCGCGGCGCAAGGCGGACGAGTTCGACGTGCTGCATTTCCACATGGATTACTGGTCGTTCAGTCTGTTCGGCCGGCAGCGCACGCCGTTCGTGACCACCATGCATGGCCGGCTCGACCTGGCCGAGCTGCAGCCGGTGTTCAACAGCTTTCCGCATGCGCCGGTCGTGTCGATCTCGGATTCGCAGCGCCGGCCGCTGCCGCAGGCCCGCTACGTGGCGACGGTGCATCACGGCTTGCCGGAGATGCTGCTGACGCCGCAGCCGAAGAAGCAGGAATATTTGGCCTTCCTCGGACGCATCGCGCCGGAGAAGGGCCCTGACAAGGCGATCCGGATCGCCCGCGCCGCCGGCATCCCGCTCAAGATCGCGGCCAAGGTCGACCGGGTCGACCAGGTCTATTTCGACAGCGTGATCCGGCCGATGCTGGCCGAGGGCGGCGTCGAGATGATCGGCGAAATCAACGACGCGCAGAAGCCCGATTTCCTGTCCGGCGCGGTCGGCCTGCTGATGCCGATCGACTGGCCGGAGCCATTCGGACTGGTGATGATCGAGGCGATGGCGTGCGGCACGCCGGTGATCGCGTTCAACCGCGGTTCGGTGCCGGAGATCGTGGAGCCCGGGCTGACGGGGTTCGTGGTCGAGGACGAGATGGGCGCGATCGGCGCGGTGGGCCAACTCGGCACGCTGCCGCGCGCGGCGGTCCGCACGCGGTTCGAGGAGCGGTTTACGGCACGACGGATGGCGAAAGACTACCTCACCATCTACCGCAGTCTCGCCGGCGAACAGCGCTCGGTGCTGCGCGCGGTGGTCGCCTAGACAAGCGGGCAAGACCCCTCTCCGGGCGCGAGAGGGGCACGCCGGGCCGGGTCAGTGGCCGAGGGCTTGGACGATCTCCTCGGTCATCTTCTTGGCGTCGCCGAACAGCATCATCGTGTTCGGTCGGAAGAATAGCTCGTTGTCGACGCCGGCGTAGCCCGAGGCCATGCTCCGCTTGATGAACAGCACGGTCTTGGCCTTCTCCACGTCGAGGATCGGCATGCCGTAGATCGACGACTTCGGGTCCGTCTTGGCGGCCGGGTTGGTGACGTCGTTGGCGCCAATGACGTAGGCGACGTCGGCGGTGCTGAAATCGTTGTTGATTTCCTCCAATTCAAACACCTCGTCGTAGGGCACGTTCGCCTCGGCGAGCAGCACGTTCATGTGGCCAGGCATGCGGCCGGCGACGGGATGGATGGCGTATTTGACCTCGACGCCCTCCTTTTTGAGCGTGTCGGCCATTTCGCGCAGCGCGTGCTGGGCCTGGGCCACGGCCATGCCATAGCCGGGCACGATGATCACCTTGGACGCGTTCTTCATGATGAAGGCGGCGTCGTCGGCGTTGCCGGACCGGACCGTGCGGTCGCCGGCCGGGCCGCCGGCCGCTGCCGCACCGCCGGCTTCGCCACCGAAGCCGCCGAGCAGCACGTTGATGATGCTGCGGTTCATGCCCTTGCACATGATGTACGACAGGATCGCGCCCGATGCGCCCACCAACGCGCCGGTGATGATCAGGGCGAGGTTCTGGATGGTGAAGCCGATGCCGGCGGCTGCCCAGCCGGAGTAGCTGTTCAGCATCGAGACCACGACCGGCATGTCGGCGCCGCCGATCGGCAGGATCAGCAGGAAGCCGAGGCCGAGCGAAATCAGCGCGATCAACCAGAACACGAGTTGGCTGCCGGACGTGACGAATACGATGACTAGCACCAGTAGCAGGATGGCCAGGCCGAGGTTCAGCCAGTGCTGGCCTTTGAACATCAGCGGGGCGCCCTTCATGATGCCCTGCAGCTTGGCGAACGCGATCAGCGACCCGGCGAATGTGATCGCGCCGATCGCCAGGCCGATCGACATTTCCACCAGCGATTGCGTGTGGATGTGGCCGGGCACGCCGATGCCGAACGATTCCGGCGCGTTGAGCGCCGCGGCGGCGACGAATACGGCGGCCAGGCCGACCAGCGAGTGGAACGCGGCGACGAGTTGCGGCAGCGCCGTCATCTGGATGCGACGGGCGACGACGGTGCCGACGGCGCCGCCGATCACGATGGCCACCAGAATCAGCACAAATCCGAAGCCGGACATGCCTCTCTGCAACAAGGTTGCCGCGACGGCAAGGCCCATGCCGACCATGCCGAAGAGGTTGCCCTGTCGCGACGTGGACGGGTGCGAGAGTCCGCGCAGCGCCAGGATGAAGAGGACGGCGGCGATTAGATAGACGAAGGCGGTGAGGGAGGCGCTCACTTGCGGGCGCCCTTCTTGTTGGCCTGGAACATGCCGAGCATTCGCCTGGTCACCATGAACCCGCCGAAGATGTTCACGCTGGCGAGCATGACGCCGATGAAGCCGAACACCATCGCCCAGGGGCTTGAGGACAGGCCGACGGCGAGGATCGCGCCGACGATGATCACCGAGGAAATCGCGTTGGTGACGGCCATCAGCGGCGAGTGGAGCGCGGGTGTGACGTTCCACACGACGTAGTAGCCGACGAAGCAGGCCATCAGGAACACGGCGAGCAGATAGATGAACGGGGCGACGACTTGCGCCACCGGCTCGATCCCGGCGCCGACGGCGATGCCGGACGCGCGGATCTGGTCGGCCAGCGCGTGGGCGCGGTCGGCGATGCGGAGTGCCTCGTCCGCGAGGAGGTTCGGGTTCATGGGGGCTCCGGTCAGGCCGCTTGGGCGGGCTGGAAGGTTGCGTGGACCACCTGGCCGCCGCGGGTCAGCATGACGCCGCGGACGATGTCGTCGGTCTCGGGCAGGTTGGGCCGCTTGGCGTCCTTGTCCCAGAACGTGGTCAGGAAGGTGAGCAGGTTGCGGGCGTAGAGATTGCTCGCGGCCACCGCGATGCGGCCGGGCCAGTTGGTGTAGCCGAGCACGCGCACGCCGCGGTCGGTGGTGATGGCCTCTCCGGGCACGGTCGCGGCGCAGTTGCCGCCATTGTCGGCGGCGAGGTCGACGATCACGCTGCCGGGCTTCATGCTGTCGGCCATCGCCTGGCTGACGATGACGGGTGCCTTGCGGCCCTGCACAAGTGCGGTGCAGATCACCAGGTCGTTCTTGGCGACGGTGGTGGCCATCAGTTCGGCCTGTTTCTGCCGGAACGCATCGGTCATCTCGCTTGCATAGGCGCCGGTCTGGCCCTTGGTCTCCTCGTCCTCGACGCCGACGAAGGCTGCGCCGAGCGACTTGATCTCCTCCTTGGCGGCCGGGCGCACGTCGGTGGCCGAGACGATCGCGCCGAGGCGCCGGGCCGTGGCGATCGCCTGCAGCCCGGCGACGCCGGCGCCGATGATGAACACGCGCGCCGGCGGAACGGTGCCGGCGGCGGTCATCATCATCGGGAAGCCGCGCTCGAACGCGGCCGCGCCCTCGATCACGGCGCGATAGCCGGCGAGGTTGGCTTGGCTGCTGAGCACGTCCATGCTCTGGGCGCGGGTGATCCGCGGCAGCAGCTCCATGGCGGCGACGTCGATGCCGCGTGCGGCGAGGTCGGCCACGAGCTCGGTGTTGCCGGTGGTGTTGGCCACGCAGAGCACGAGCGCGCCGCGCTGGATCTGCTCGCGCTGCTCCGGCCCGGGCAGTTGCACGGCGAAGACGATCTCGGCGCCGGACAAGGCCTGGCCGGAGTCGGCGGCGATCTCGGCGCCGGCGGTGCGATAGTCCTCGTCGGCGATCGACGAATGCTGCCCAGCCCCCGCTTCGACCACGACGGTGAGGCCGAGGGCCACCAGCTTCTTGACGGTTTCCGGGGTGGCGGCGACACGCGTTTCCGCCGCCGCGCGTTCTTTTAGCACCGCAAGGCGCATGCGTCGTTTCCTCTCTCTTCTGCCGTAAGATGCGACGGGGCATTATCCCCGCGCAAGGGGCAGGGCTGGAACGATCGCCGACTCTGGGCTTAGATCGTCCGCGAATTCAGGAAATGTCCGATGCAGGAAGACGATCTCCGCCAATCCAGCAACGTCGAGGACCGGCGCGGCATGAGCGGCGTCGGCAAGGGCGGCTTGGGCATTGGCGCCGTCCTCGTGCTGACCTTGATCGGGTGGGCGACCGGCATCAATCCGGCGCTGCTGATCGGCGGCGCCGAGACGGTGCAGCAGACGATCTCGCCCCAGTCACAGCAGCAGGCGCAGGCGCCGCGGGGGGCGCCGAGCGACCAGATGGGGCAGTTCGTCTCCCGCATCCTCGGCGAGACGGAGGATGTGTGGTCCAAGCAGCTTCCGGCGGAGACCGGCAAGCCGTATCAGGCGCCCATCCTGGTGTTGTTCTCGAACCAGACGCAGTCAGGTTGCGGGACCGCGCAGTCGGCGATGGGTCCGTTCTATTGCCCGCTCGACCGCAAGCTCTATTTGGACACGGCGTTCTTCCAGGATATGCAGAGCAAGCTCGGCGGCGGCGGCGATTTTGCCTATGCCTACGTGATCGCCCATGAAGTCGGGCATCACGTGCAGAACCTGATGGGTTTGCTGCCGAAGGTGCAGGAAGCGCAGCAGCAGGCCGACAAGGCGACCGCGAATTCCATCTCCGTTCGGACCGAGCTGATGGCGGATTGCCTGGCCGGCGCCTGGGCGAACCATATGAACGAGCGGCACAACAACCTGACCCAGAACGACATGCAACAAGCGGTCAGCACCGCGACGGCGATCGGCGACGACCGCTTGAGCCGGGCCGCAGGCCGGGCGGCGGTGCCGGACAGCTTCACGCATGGTTCGTCGCAACAGCGCGTGCAATGGCTGACGACAGGGTTCCAGACCGGAACGATCGCGTCGTGCAATACGTTCCAAGCCAACCGGTAATCGCGCTGCGCTGCACAAGCTGCTACAAAGCCGGGCATGACCCGGCACACGATCCTCGACACCGCCGAGGGGCTTCGGCTTCAGGCGGCGGCGCGTGGCGAGGGATGGCGGCGTTGGGGCCCTTATCTCAGCGACCGGCAATGGGGCACCGTCCGCGAGGATTATAGCGCCGACGGTGATGCGTGGGCCTACTTCCCGCACGATCACGCCCGTAGCCGGACCTATCGCTGGGGCGAGGACGGGCTGGCAGGCTGGGGTGACGAGCGGCTGCAATGGTGCTTGGGCCTGGCGCTCTGGAACGAGCGCGACCCGATCTTGAAGGAGCGCCTGTTCGGCCTGACGAACTCCGAGGGAAACCACGGCGAGGACGTCAAGGAGGTGTATTACCACCTCGATGCCACGCCGACCCATTCGTATATGCGGATGCTCTACAAATATCCGCAGGCGAGCTTTCCGTATGACGCGCTGGTGCGTGAGAACAAGCGCCGCTCGACCGACGATCCTGAGTACGAACTGGTGGATACCGGGGTGTTCGACGAGGATCGGTACTTCGACGTGTTTGTCGAATATGCGAAAGCCGCCCCGGACGACACGCTGATGCAAGTGACGGTCGTCAACCGCGGGCCGGAAGCGGCCAAGCTGCACGTACTGCCGCAACTCTGGGCGCGCAACACGTGGTCCTGGGCCAACAGCCCGCGCCGGCCATCGCTTGCCCTCGAATCGGGGCGTGTCGTGGCCCGGCATCCGCGGATGTCGGAGATGCAGTTCGAGATCGAGACCGCGCCGGCGGAATGGCTGTTCTGTGAGAACGAGAGCAATCTGCGGCGGCTGTATGGCGTGGCAACGGCCGGGCCGTTCAAGGACGGGATCAACGACTACATCGTCCGCGGCAAGCGCGACGCGGTGGAACAGGCACAGCGCGGGACCAAGTGCGCCGCGCATATTCCGCTCGCGCTCGCGCCGGGCGAGCGGGCGGTCATCCGCCTGCGCTTCCGGCCGGCCGAGCGTACGGGCGGCGCATTCCTGTATTTCGATGACCGGATCGCGCAGCGCCGGGCGGATGCCGACGAATTCTACGACGCGCTGCAGGCGGAGATCACCGACGCGGATGCCAAACTGGTGCAGCGGCAGGCGCTGGCGGGAATGCTGTGGACCAAGCAGACCTATTTGTTCGACGTCCGCCGCTGGATCGAGGGCGACCCGGCGCAGCCCAAGCCGCCCGGCACGCGCACGCGCAATGCCGACTGGCAGCATGTCAATGCGTCCGACGTGCTGTCGATGCCGGACAAGTGGGAATATCCGTGGTTCGCCGCATGGGATTTGGCGTTTCACGCGGTGACGTTCGCGCTGGTCGATCCCGCATTCGCCAAGCAGCAACTGCTGTTGATCCTACGCGAATGGTACATGCACCCGAACGGGCAACTGCCGGCCTACGAGTGGAATTTCGGCGACGTCAACCCGCCGGTGCATGCGTGGGCGGTGTGGCGGATCTACCAGATGGACCGCAAGCTGACCGGGGTGGCTGACACCGGCTTCCTCGAGCGGGCGTTCCACAAGATGCTGCTCAACTTCACCTGGTGGGTGAACCGCAAGGACGCCGACGGTCGCAACGTGTTCCAGGGCGGCTTCCTGGGGCTGGACAATATCGGCGTGTTCGATCGCTCCAAGCCGCTGCCGACCGGCGGATGGCTGGACCAGGCGGACGGGACGGCGTGGATGGCGATGTACACGCTCAACCTGCTGCGGATCGCGATGGAGTTGGGCTGCTCGAACCACGCCTATGAGGATCTGGCGACCAAGTTCTTCGAGCATTTCCTCTATATCGCCGACGCCATGACCGATCTCGGCGGCAAGGGCGTCGGGCTGTGGGACGAGGCGGACGGGTTCTATTACGATGTGCTGCGCCTGCCCGATGGCGGCGTGGACACGATGCGGGTGCGCTCGATCGTGGGGCTGATCCCGATGCTCGCGGTCGAGGTGATCGACCCGGCCTTGATCAACGCATTGCCCGATTTCGCCAGCCGCTTGCGCTGGTTCCTGCGCTATCGGCCTGATCTGGCCAGCCTGATCTCGCGGTGGACCGAGCCGGGCAAGGGCGAGCGCAGCCTGATGTCGCTCCTGCGCGGGCATCGGCTGAAGGAGTTGCTGCGGCGCATGCTGGACGAGGCGGAGTTCCTGTCCGACCACGGGGTGCGTTCGCTGTCGAAGGTGCACCAGGCGCATCCGTTCGTGTTCGATCACGGCGGGGAGGAGTACGCGGTGGGTTATGCGCCCGGGGACGCGCTGACGAAGATGTTCGGCGGCAACTCGAACTGGCGCGGGCCGGTCTGGATGCCGCTGAACCTTCTCTTGGTGGAGAGCTTGCAGCGGTTTCACGTCTATTACGGCGATGATTTCAAGGTGGAGTGCCCGACCGGGTCAGGCGAGATGCGGACGTTGGCGGAGGCCTCGGCCGAAGTGGCGGAACGGCTGGTCCGGCTATTCCTGCGCGATGCCGACGGGGTACGTCCCTACGCCCGTGGCGATGCGTCGCCCTCGGACGCCGGGCCGGGCGAGGACGCGGTGCTGTTCCACGAGTTCTTCCACGGCGATACCGGACGTGGGCTGGGCGCGTCGCACCAGACCGGTTGGACCGGTGCGATCGCGCTGCTCATCCAGCAGGGCTTCGGCTGGCGGCGCCAGGAGCCGGCGAACGCGAGCGAAACCGCGGAAAACGTGGTGATGTCTTGAGCGGCTCGGTTCAATAGGTCTCGTAGGACTGCGCGAGGGCTTGTCTGCCGTCGATGATCGCCGCAGCCAGCGCGGGCGAGATGTACCCGGCGGGGGCGCCGTTGACCATACCGTTCAGGACTTGGTTTGGGAGGAATGCGAACTCGTCGATGATCCGGGACAGGGCGCCCCGGGTCGGGCTGGACGCTTGCATCATCATACCGTCGGCCATGACATTTCCCTTTCGCTCGCCGTCGCGATCGGCATCCCTTTGGCTAAAGAGTGTATTGATCACGTTTTCGTGAAGGGAAACCTCTCAATTTTGAGGCTCGGCGTCAACAGTTTTTTAGTGGGACTGTTCGTTGTCTTCGTCCCGCGCGGAGCGTCGGCGTCTTCCGGTACTCACCACCATTCCGTGCCCGGCGTTCCCTTGAATGGGCCGATCAGATCGGACGTGATCCAGCCGCCGTAGAAGCCGCCGGGCTGCGGGGTGACGATTTCGCCGCCGAGGGTGCAGCGGTCCATGCGTCCGGCGTAGACGGCGATATGGTCGCGCAGCGCCGCGTAGGGCGCGAGTGGGTTGGCATACGCCCAACCGGCGTCTTCCTCGACCCGGTCACCGCCGACAATCGTCAGGTAATGCGCCTGTCCCTTCCATTCGCAGAGACTGCGTCGCGGATGGCCGAGCCGGACGCTTCCGGGAGTGAAGGCGTCGGGCGGCAGGTAATAGGTCGGCGGGTGCGTGGTCTCGAGGATGCGCCAGGCGAGCGCTGTGTCGGCGATCTGTTGGCCGCCGAGCTGGATGGTGATGCGGCGCGGGTCCTGCTCGATCGCGGGCGGACGGGGGAAGTCGGCGACGCGGAGGCTTGCGACCACCGGGTCAGGCCGCGCGCTGGGCGAGGCCGTCGCGCGCGTCGCGGTAGCGGCGACAGGCCGCGCCGAACGCTTCGAAGATGGCGCGGCTGGCCTTGTCGGTGTCCCAATGCCACTCGGGATGGAACTGTACGCCCAGGGCAAACCCTTTGGCATCGCGGACCCGGACGGCCTCGACCGTGCCGTCTTCGGCGACCGCCTCGACCTCGAGCCCGGCCGCGACCCGGTCGATCCCTTGTTCGTGCAGCGAATTCACCATCACCATGTCAGAGCCGACGATGCCGGCCAGCTGTCCGGTCAGGCGCACGGGATGCTTGAGGCGGAACAGGTGATCCAACTCGCCTTCGCCGGCGCGATGGTCGTGGCGCCCGCCGATGAGATGGACCTGCTGGTGCAGCGTCCCGCCCATGGCAACGTTGAGTTCCTGGATGCCGCGGCAGATCGCCAGCAACGGCATGCCGCGGCGGAGCGCCTCGTGCGCCAGCGGCAGCGTCGTGTTGTCCCGGAGCCTGTCGTGCTTGTCCGGGGTCAGGGAGCCGGGCACCCCATAGAGTTCGGGATGCACATTGCTGGGGCTGCCGGAGAGCACCAGGCCGTCGAGCCGGTCGAGCGCCTGCATCATGGCCTCGCCGAACGGGGGCAGCAGCAGCGGGATCGCGTCCGCGGCGCCGATCAGCGCGCGGCCGTAGCGCGTGGGCGTCGAGTGTTGCGGCTCATCGTTGATCATTTTCGAGCAAGCGGCGACGCCGACGATGACGGACACAGGCAAGCACTCCGATGGGTGTCACGAATATATCACCGAAGCGGCGTGCCAGGTCAGCGCAATCGTCGCAGGCGGGCTGCGACGGCCGCATTGGTGACCAAGCGTGGGGGTTACTGGCAGCGGAGGCTGGCCTCCGCCTGGGCACGGCGCAGTTCCTCCGTGCGTTCCTTGGCGATCGGCGTGTCGCGGAACAGCCCGCCCCGCGCGCCGAGGCCGCCGCCCTGCTGCATGCTGAGGATGGTCGAGGCCTGGTCGTAGTCCTCGTACGGCATCAGGTCGGCGATGGTGTCGATGGCGCAGGCGCAGCGGTCGAGCTGGTCGCGCTTGAAGCCGACGCCGGCGAGGCAGCCGATGACGTAGTCGGTCCGGGCCGCGGTTGGGTAATCGTGGGCAGGGTGCCGCTCCTGCGACCAGGCAAGTCCTGTGCTGGCGGCCAGGGCCAGGACGATCAGACGGATCATGGCGCTACTCCTGCGAAGGTGATCTGTTCGGACAGCGACGGCGCATGCAGCGCATCGTCGGCGGGAGTGTCGACGCGGATCTCGGCGATCCCGCCAGGCACCTGCTCGTCGAGCAGGAAGCGATAGGTCTTGGCCTGCAACGAGCTCATCCGTTCGAACCGGTCATCATGGGCGAACGGGATCGCGACGATCTCGCGGGCTGGAGTGGTCTTGCCGCCGACGGTGCTCGTGGTTTGGTTGACGGGCGCGGCGATGAAGGCGTCGCGCACGCGGTTGCGGAGATAGGCCTTGGACATGCCGAGCGCGCGGCTCATTTCGTTGACGTCGTGCTCGAGCACGATCATGAACAGCGGATTGCCGTGAAAATGCTCGAGCGGCGGAAACGGCACCTGGTGCGCGCCGGTCAGATAGTCGACGGTCACGTCTTTGGATCCGTCGGCGTTCTTTTCCTTGACGTGAACGGCAATTGTATCGGTGAATGCGTCTGGCCCGACCCGGCGATAGTCGTAGAGCAACGTTTCCGGGGCCGTCACGTTGGCGAGGTGCGGTGTGTCGAACAGCGCAATCTGCGCTGGACTGAGCGACACCGCGCTGCCGGCCGGCGGAGGAGGTTGCGCCAGTGAGGTCGTCGCCAGAACGGCTTGCATCATCAGGGAGGCAAGGAGAGCGAGTGGGAGGAAATGGCCTCGCCCAATCACGTTGGAGAGCGTCATGATCGAATTGGTCCTAGTGTATTGCCTGAGTTCGTCTCCCGACCAATGCCTCGAGCGTCGGGAAGCCCTCGTCCCACCCGTCAACATGATGAGTTGCACCCTCCGGGCGCAGAATTCGGCGCAAGACTATCTCGAAACCCATCCGGCCTACCGGCTCGCAGGCTTCCGCTGCGAGCAGGACAAGCCGCGCGAGCTGCCGTCGTAGGCCGCTCCGCTCCGCTCAGGAGACCCCGCTCCGCTTAGTAGACCCCGCTCCGCTTAGTAGACGACGACGCTGCGGATGCTCTCGCCGCGGTGCATCAGGTCGAACCCCTCGTTGATGCGCTCGAGCGGCAGGATGTGCGTGATCAGGTCGTCGATGTTGATCTTGCCGTCCATGTACCAGTCGACGATCCTCGGCACGTCCGTGCGGCCGCGGGCGCCGCCGAAGGCGCTGCCCTGCCAGACCCGGCCGGTGACGAGCTGGAACGGCCGCGTCGAAATCTCCTTGCCGGCGCCGGCAACGCCGATGATGGTGCTCTTGCCCCATCCCTTGTGCGCACACTCCAGCGCCTGGCGCATCAGCGTGACGTTGCCGACGCATTCGAAACTATGATCGGCGCCACCCTTGGTCAGATTGACGAGGTAGGGGACGATGTCGCCCTCGACCTCCTTGGGGTTGACGAAATCGGTCATGCCGAATTTCTCGGCCAACTCGCGGCGGCCCGGGTTGAGGTCGACGCCGACGATCTGGTCGGCGCCGGCCAGGCGCGCACCCTGGACCACGTTCAGGCCGATGCCGCCGAGACCGAAGACGACGACGCGGTCACCGGGCTGGACCTTGGCGGTGAAGAGCACGGCGCCGACGCCGGTGGTGACCCCGCAGCCGATGTAGCAGATCTTGTCGAACGGCGCGTCGGGGCGGACCTTGGCCAGCGCGATCTCGGGCATGACGGTGAAGTTGGCGAACGTCGAGCAGCCCATGTAGTGCAGCACCGGCTTGCCCTTGAAGCTGAACCGGCTGGTGCCGTCGGGCATCAGGCCACGGCCTTGGGTGACGCGGATCTTCTGGCACAGATTGGTCTTGCGGCTGAGGCAGTATTCGCACTCGCGGCATTCCGGCGTGTAGAGCGGAATGACGTGGTCGCCCTTGGCCAGCGAGTGGACGCCCGGGCCGACCTCGACGACAATCCCGGCGCCCTCATGGCCGAGAATGGCGGGGAACAGCCCCTCGGGGTCGTCACCGGAGCGCGTGAACTCGTCGGTGTGGCAGATGCCGGTCGCTTTGATTTCGACCAGGACCTCGCCTTCTTTCGGACCCTCGAGTTGCACGGTCTCGATCGATAGCGGCTGTCCAGCCTCGAATGCCACAGCGGCGCGTACGTCCATGTCGATCCCCCCTCGGTCGTTGACGCCGCACGGTAGAGGCTGCCGCTCGGAAAGCCAGCCCCCGGCTCCGCCAACGCGGATCGATCGGTGCCAAATCAGACGGGGCGCGATCGAACTCTTGTCGTTTCGGCGCATGCCCCCCTATGGTTGCAGCAGGGCTGCGGGACGATAGCCTCTCCGTGGCTCACATGACTGCGAAACGCAGATAATCCGGTCGCCCAACGCGGCCAGGGACGGAGGATACGGACGTGGCTCTCACCAAAACCTCATTGCTATGCGGCACGATCTTGCTTGGAGCCGCGCAATTCGCTGCCCCGGCGAAGGCCAACGACGAGTTGATCAAGATGCAGGCGGACCCCAACCAGTGGGTCATGCCGACCGGCAACTACGCCAACCAGCGTTACAGCACGCTCGACCAGATCAACGCGACGAATGCGGCCAAGCTGCATCCGGTGTGGACCTTCTCGACCGGCGTGCTGCGCGGTCATGAGGGCGGCCCGTTGGTCATCGGCGACATCATGTATGTCCATACGCCGTTCCCGAACAACGTGTTCGCGCTCGATCTGAACGACAACGGCAAGATCATCTGGAAATACGAGCCGCGGCAGGATGCCAACACCATCCCGGTGATGTGCTGCGACACGGTCAACCGTGGCGTCGCGTATGGCGACGGCAAGATCATCCTGAACCAGGCCGACGCGACGGTCGTGGCGCTCGACGCCAAAACCGGCAAGGAGCTGTGGAGCGTCAAGAACGGCGACGCCACCAAGGGCGAGACGATGACGGCGGCGCCGATGATCGTCAAAGACAAGGTCTATGTCGGCATCAGCGGCGGCGAGTTCGGCGTGCAGGGCCGTCTGACCGCCTACAACCTCAAAGACGGGTCGCTGGCGTGGAAGGCTTTCTCGGTCGGTCCCGACAAGGAACTGATGGTCGATCCGCAGAAGACGACCAGCATGGGCAAGCCGATCGGCGAGAACTCATCGCTCTCCACCTGGCAGGGCGATCAGTGGAAGACCGGCGGCGGGGCGACCTGGGGCTGGTATTCGTATGATCCGGCCCTGAACCTTATCTATTACGGAACCGGCAACCCGAGCACCTGGAACCCGGTGCAGCGCCCCGGCGACAACAAATGGTCGATGACCATCTTCGCCCGCGACGCCGATACCGGCACGGCCAAGTGGGTCTACCAGATGACCCCGCACGACGAGTGGGACTACGACGGCGTCAACGAGATGATCCTGGCGGACATCACGGTGAAGGGTAAGCCGACCAAGGCACTGGTGCATTTCGACCGCAACGGCTTCGCCTACACGCTGAACCGCGAGAACGGCGAGCTGCTCGTCGCCGAGAAGTATGACCCGGCGGTGAACTGGGCCACGCACGTCGACATGCAGACCGGCCGGCCGCAGGTGGTCGCTCAGTATTCGACGCAGCATGGCGGGGAGGACAAGAACAGCCGGAACATCTGCCCGGCCGCGCTCGGTTCCAAGGACCAGCAGCCGGCGGCTTTCTCGCCGAAGACGAATTTGTTTTACGTGCCCACCAATCACGTCTGCATGGACTACGAGCCGTTCAAGGTGTCCTACACGGCCGGACAGCCCTATGTCGGCGCGACGCTGTCGATGTTCCCGCCCAAGGGGGACAACAACCTCGGCAATTTCATCGCGTTCGACGCCGGGACCGGCAAGATCATGTGGTCCGATCCGGAGCCGTTCTCGGTCTGGTCGGGTGCGCTGGCAACGGCGGGCGATATTGTCGCTTACGGTACGCTGGAAGGCTACCTGAAGGTCGTTGATGCCAAGTCAGGTAAGGAACTCTACAAGTTCAAGACCCCGTCCGGCATCATCGGCAACATCAACACCTACACCCATGGCGGCAAGCAGTTCCTGGCCGTCTACTCGGGCGTGGGCGGCTGGGCCGGCATCGGCATGGCGGCCGGGTTGAGCAAGGACAATGACGGACTGGGTGCCGTCGGCGCCTACAAGCAACTGTCCAACTATACGCAGCTCGGCGGCGTCATGACGGTGTTCGCTGTCGATTGAACGAGTGTGACTGCTTCCCGGCCGCCTCAAGCGCGGCCGGGAGTGTCTCGGAGATATTTGATGCGATATTTAACGACGCTTGCACTCGTTGGTGCAATCGGGGCCGGAATCTTGTTGCTGCCGCAACCGGGTTCAGCGCAGAACGAGCCCGTTTATCTCGTCCAGAACGGTCACGTGAACCAGGCGACATATAACGGCTACCGGCGCTACGGCGATTCGTGCCTGCGCTGCCATGGACCCGACGGCGCCGGAAGCTCTTACGCGCCGGACCTGACGAGTTCGCTCAAGCGCATGGACTTCCAACAATTCGCCGAGACGGTCGTCAACGGCCGCAAGAACGTGACGAGTTCGCAGGAAAACGTCATGCCGGCCTTCGGCACGGTCGAGGACGTCATCCTCTATCTCGACGATATCTATGGCTACCTCAAGGCCCGTTCGGACGGAAAGCTCGACCGCGGCCGACCGAAGCGCGTCGGCGACGACGAGAGCTGATGCGGTCGTTCTGGAGGCTCGGTGCGGTCCTCGCCGGGTGCGCCGTTGCCACTTCGAGCGGCTCGGCGCAGGCTCAGCGCGGCGACCTGATCATGCCGTCCGAACTGCGTGTATGCGCCGATCCGCATAACCTTCCGTTCTCGAACGAGCAGCGGCAGGGGTTCGAAAACCGCATCGCCGCGATCGTCGCCGCCGATCTCGGCCTGCCGGTCGCGTACGTCTGGTTTCCGCAAACAGTCGGCTTCGTGCGCAACACGCTGCGGGCCCGCGCCTGCGACCTGATCATGGGCGCGGTCAGCGGCGACGCCGATATGGACACGACCAGCCCCTACTATCATACCGGCTACATGCTCGTGACCCGGCCGGCCGACGCGATCACGGCGCGTTCGCTGGGCGACCCGGCACTGGCGCAGAAGCGCTTCGGCCTGATCGCGGCGACACCGCCCACGGACCTGCTGCTCCGGCACCATCTACTCGGTCAGACGACATCGTATGCGCTGACGGTCGATACGCGTTTCGACAATCCCTCGCGTTCGATGCTGCAGGACCTCATCGACGGCAAGATCGACGTCGCGTTGGTCTGGGGGCCGATCGTCGGCTATGCGATCGCGCGGGATCACCTGCCATTGAAGGCGGTGTTCCTCGAGGGGGAGCCGGATTCGCCGCGCCTGGACTACCGGATCGCAATGGGCGTGCGGTCCAACGAGCCTGAATGGCGACGCCGGATCAACCAGGCGATCTCCAAGCATCGGGCCGAGATCGCTGCGGTCCTGGCCGAGTACGGCCTGGAGACGATCGACGAGGGCGCTGACGGGAGTGCGGGCAAGCCTTGAAGCCATGGCCGATGATTGCCGTCGCCGTCGCGCTGGGCGCGGCTGCGCCCGAGCCGGAGGGCTACCGTCTGGACGATTACCGCGCCCCGGTGCCGGACACGCTACGGGGCGGTGAGGTCGTTCATGTCGAGGCCATGCGCGGGATCGTCGCGCGGCACGAGGCCGTATTGATCGACGTGCTGCCCGCGCCGCGTCGACCGGGGGGCATGCGGCCTGGCATGCCGTGGCTGCCTGAGCCGCATCGCAGCCTGCCGGGCGCGGTGTGGTGGCCGGATGTCGGGCGCGGCGCCCTGTCCCCTTCTTTGGAGAGCGGGTTCCGCGACCGGTTGCGTCAGGTGGCCGGCGCGCCGCCGAAGCAGGTGGTGTTCTATTGCCTGTCCAGTTGCTGGATGAGCTGGAACGCGGCCAAGCGGGCGGTCTCGTGGGGCTACGTGGTTTCGTGGTTCCCGGACGGCGTCGATGGCTGGGAGGCGGCCGGGCTGGCGACGGAGGCGGTCAAGCCGGAGCCGCTCGGCGAGTAGGGTTTACGGACCCAGGATCTGGCCGAAGCGGCCGAGGCGGGTTTCGAACGCGACCGGGATCTCGCAGGCATAGCGGACGGTACGGCCGAGGTCCTCGTATTCGCGGATCATCAGGCTGCGGCGGCTGGCCATGTCCGCGCGGGCAGAGAGCGGCGTGTCGGCCGGAAGATCGTTCAGCTCGCTCGTGATGGTCCCGACCGCCTCGGCTAGGGCGTGCAGCCGCCGCGCGATGCCGCGCAGCCGATCGATCGCCTGGGTGCGTTCGGCGTTGCTTCGCTCGACCAGGCCGGTGAAGACTTCCGCTCGGCGCTCGATGGCCGGGTCGGTGGCGACGAAGCGCTGCAGCCGCTCGACGGCGTCGTCGAGCTTGGTGCTGCGGCTTGCGGTTTGGTCGACCAGGGCGGCGATGGCCGGGTCGGCGCGCCAGTCTTGCTCCGGCGCCGGGCCCGACCAGAGCGTGGCCGCCGTCAAGGTCGGGACCAGGCGTTGCATGCAGGGCCAGTCGGGACCGGCGGTGGCAGCCGTGGCGGGCGCTGCGGCGATGAGGCCGAGCAGCAGCAGGCGTCTCATTCCGGGGCGCCGCGGCGGGCCATGACGCCGCGGCCGGGGTCGTAGCCGAGCACCGCCAGCGCCATGAACGCCGCCGCGCAGCCGATGACGATTGCGGCGGCCACGAGGTCGATTTGGTTGTAGAGCGCGAAGCGGATCAGCTCGGTGGCCGAGGTGAAGGGGTTGAGCTGGCACACCCACCAGAGCGTCAGGCTCGATTCCTTGACGCGCCACAGCGGGTAGAGCGCCGAGGAGGCGAAGAACATCGGGAAGATGACGAAATTCATGACGCCGGCGAAGTTCTCGAGCTGGCGGATGAAGGAGGAGAGCACGAGGCCGAGCGCGCCGAGCATGAGGCCGGAGAGGATCAGCGCCGGCAGGACCGAGAGATAGCCGAGCGGCGGCGGCTCGATCTCCCAGAACCAGGCAATGGCGAGGAAAATGTAGGACTGCACGACCGAGACGGCGACGCCGGCGAGCAGCTTGGACAGCAGTAAGTACCAGCGCGGAAACGGGCTGATCATGAGCGTCTTCATGCTGCCCATCTCGCGGTCGTAGACCATCGAGAGCGAGCTCTGCATGCCATTGAACAGCTGGATCATCGCGATCAGGCCCGGCGCGATGTACACCTCGTAGGGCACGTAGGTCTCGTAGGGCGCAATGATCGAGACGCCGAGCACGAAGCGGAACCCGGCGGCGAAGATGGCAAGCCAGACCAGTGGGCGGACGAGGGCGGAGATGAAGCGGCCGCGCTGATGCACCCAGCGCAGGGCCTCGCGGCCGACGATGCCGCGCATGCAGCGGCCATATTCGACCGCGGTCATGCCGGCACGCGGATCAGCCGCTCGAACGCGTCCTGCAGCCCGGTCGCACCCGTCTCCGCCACAACGCGCGCCGCCCCGCCATGCGCCATGACCCGGCCGCGGCTGAGCACCACGACATCGGCGTCCTCGGCCGCCTCCTCGATCAGATGCGTCGCCCACAGCACCGCCATGCCGCGCTCGGCGCAGAGGTGGCGCACATGCTGCAGCAGGAAGCGGCGGCTCTCGACATCGAGCCCCGAGGTGGGCTCGTCGAGCAGCAGGAGCGTTGGTTCGTGCAGCAGCGCGCGCGCCAGCTCGACGCGGCGGCGCTGCCCGCCCGAGAGCAGCCGGGCGCGGTCCCGCCTGCGGTCGGCGAGCCCGACGCGATCGAGCTCGGCACCGATGCGCGGCGCTGCCGTGGCGCGGGACAGGCCGTGCAGCGCGGTCTGGTAGAACAGGTTCTGCTCGACGGTCAGGTCGAGATCGAGCGTGGGCTGCTGGAACACGACGCCCATGCGGGCCAGGGCGGCCTGGGGATCGCTGCGGAAATCGCGGCCGAACACGGCGATGCGGCCCTGCGCGGCGTGATAGAGGCGCGTGATCAAGGCAAATAGCGTGGTCTTTCCAGCGCCGTTGGGGCCGAGCAGCACGGTGAAGGCGCCGGGAGCGATGCTGAAGCTCACATCGGTCAGCACGGTCCGGTCGCCGAACCGGTGCGACAAGCCGGAGACTTCCAGCGCGGTCATGGCGCGACCACGACGCCCCAGGGAAGCCGGCCGACCGGGATCGACTTGGTCACGCGCAGGGCGTCGAGGTCGATCACGGAGAGGTCGTTGCTGACGCCGTTGGTCGTGTAGAGCCGCTTGCCGTCGAGCGAGAACGCCAGGTTCCAGACGCGCTGGCCGACGAGCAGGTATTTTTCCACTTTGTAGGTGCGGGCATCGACCACGGCCACGCGGTTGGCCGGGCCGAGGGCGACGAAGGCGCGGGCACGGTCGGGGCTGATGGCGATGCCGACCGGCTGGATGCTCTCGGCCGGCACGCCGGGGATGGCGAACTCGATCGTGTGGGCGACGGTGTGGCTGGCGCTGTCGATCACCGAGACGGTGCCGCCCACCTCGGCCGAGACCCAGACCTGGCTGCCGTCCGCGGTGAACCGGGCCACGCGCGGACGGGCGCCGACCAGCACGTTGCCGACCACCTGCTTGCTCGCGGTATCGATGAAATGGGCCATGCTGGTGGTCTCGGAGGTGTTGACCAGGATGCGCCCATCCGGGCTGACCGCCATGCCCTCGGGTTCCACGCCGACCGAGATTTCGGTCACGATCCGGGCGGTGGCGATGTCGAGCACCGAGACCATGTTGTCGTTCTCGTTGGAGATATAGAGCGTGCCGCCATCCGGGCTGAGCGCGAACAACTCCGGGTCGGGGCCGCTGGGCAGGATGCGGTCGACCTTCAGCGTGTCGAGATTGAGCACCTCGACGTGGTCGCTGTCGCTGGTGCAGATGTAGAGGTGCTTGCGGTCGTTGGAGAGCACGATGCCGCGCGGGCGGTCGCCGACCTCGATGGTGTTGGTGACCTTCAGCGTGTCGGCGTCGATCACGGTGATGGTGTTGTCCTTCTCGTTGGAGACGAACAGGCGCTCGGCCTGCGCGGAACCGGCCAGGAGCAGGAGGACGAGGATCAGAAGCGGCATGCGGTCTCCGGCTGGTCGATGCCGAGCGTATCGAGCTCGGAGAATTGGTGCAGGTAGCCGGGCTGCGGGCTGACCGAGACGAGGCTGCGGGCGTCGGCGAGCAGGACGGGCTGGCGCAGCTGGCCGTCCCAGGGGCGGAAGCTGAGGCGGGCGCCCTTGAAGGCGGCCAGCTCGAATTTCGGGCTATGGAGGTAGGCGATCAGCGTGGCCGGGTCGGCGCCGCCGCGGGTGGCGGCCTCGCCCACGGCGCGGACGGCCATCCAGGCGCCGTAGTCGGCCGGCGTCATCGGGCGGCCGGCGCGCTTCTGGAAGCGCAGCTGCAGCTGGGTCGCGCCCCATTGCTCGAATGCCCGCGCCCAGGCGGTGGGCACCAGGCCCTGGCTGCCGGCGACGGGCCGCGGATCAGTGGTGCGGAAGGCCAGGTCGTCGCCGAACTCGTTCTGCGTGTCGGCGACGACGAGGATGTCGTAGGCGGTGCCCTGGGTGAAGCGGGCGACTTCGGCACCGATGGTGACGTGGCCGGTGTCGGTGCGCTGCGCGCCGGGCCTGAAGGTCCAGGGCTTGTCGGCGGCGATGCGGAGCTGGAACTTCTTGGCGCTGCGGCGAAGCGCATCGGCGAACGCGCGGTCCTCGTCGTGCGGGCCGGTCACGAGCAACAGGTCGCGCCAGCGCTTGACGGCGAGGAACTGCATCAGCGCGTCGGCGAGCATGGCCCGGCTGGGCAGCAGGTGCAGCACGTTGCGGCGGCAATCCCGCCCGCGGAGGGAATCGTCGGCGCTGGTCGCGTCGAGCAGGATCGCGTCAGATGCGCCCGGCAGGTCGGCCACCCGGAGCAGCACCGGGGCCGGCAGGTCGGTGACGAAGACCCGGCTGCCGGCCTCGAGCATGGATCGTGCGGCCGCGACGGCGGCGTCGGGGTCGGGCAACACCTTCTCGTCGAGCGTGAAGCGTTGGCCGGTGAAGGCGCCCGTGGTCTGCACGTCGGCCAGTCCGACGCGGGCGCCTTGCTGGCCCTCGTCGGTCGGGATCGGGTCGAGCAGCGTCGAGGGCTGCGGATGCTGGAGCGTGAGCGCGAGGTAGACGATCGGGATCGTGACCGGCTCGGCGGCCATGGCCGAGCCGCCGAGCAGGGCCGCTGCCATGGCTGACAAAATCCGCGCGACGTGCGGCAATCGCATTCGCTCTCCTCCCCGGCGCTGGCCGTTGCCGGCTTTTTCGCCGATACTGTTCCCATAGTGGCGCGCGCGCGAACGCTTGTCAGCCCCAGGGGGAACACGATGCACGATCGCTGGCTAGGCTCGATCTGCGTGGCGGTCGTCGCCGCCGTCCCAATCGGTCCCGCTGCCGCAGACCCGCCGGGACTTGCCGTGTTCGATTTCACGCTGATCGACACCTCGCCCGCGCCGACCTCGCCGGCGGAATTGGCCCGCGTGCATGCGCTCGACGCGCAGTTGCGCAGCGCCCTGGCGGCACGGTTCAAGGTGATCGACGCGGCCGGGCTGCAGGCGCGGCACAACACGGTCTCGATCCGAGGCTGCAACGGCTGCGAGCTCGACATGGCGCGCGAGCTCGGCGCGGAGCAGGTGGCTTACGGCTGGGTGCAGAAGGTGAGCAACCTGATCCTGAACATCAATCTCGTAATCGAGGACACCGCGACCGGCCGCACGCTGCGGGCCGACAGCGTCGACATCCGTGGCAATACCGACGAATCCTGGTCGCGTGGATTACGCTATCTGCTGAATGAGCGATTGTTCCGGGAGTAGTGGGATGGATGTGACGCGCCGGACCCTGGGGTCGTTGCTGCTCGCAGGGACCGCCGCCCGGCGGGCGCAGGCGGAAGACGCGATCCGGGTGGGCACCTTGCGCTTCGGTTCGCTGGCCTGGGAGCTGGATGTCATGCGCCGGCACGGGCTAGTGCAGAGCTTCGGGCTCGAACAGGTCGAGTTCGCGGCCGGACCGGCGAGCCAGGTGGCTTTGCAGGCCGGCAGCGTGGACGTCGTCCTGCAGGACTGGCTCTGGGTGTCGCGGCAGCGCGAGGCTGGAGCAGCGTGGACGCTGGTGCCGGTGCCGGCGTCGCTGGGCGCGGTGATGCGTCCACCGGGTTCGCCGGTCCGGGGCTTGGCGGAGCTGCGCGGGCGGCGGTTGGGCATCGCCGGTGGGCCGCTCGACAAGAGCTGGCTGCTGCTGCGGCTGTATGCGAGCCGGGTCGCTGGGTTCGATCTCGATACGGCGGTGGAGAAGACCTTTGGTCCGCCGCCGCTGGTGGCCGAGCAGATGCGGGCGGGGCGGCTCGACGCGATGTTGACCTATTGGCCGTTCGCCGCGCGGGGCGAGGCCGGCGGGCTCGAGGTGGTGCTGCCGATGGACGCCGTGCTGACCGGCCTCGGCGCGCCGCGGGACATGCCGATGCTGGGCTATGTGTTCGCCGAGCCCTGGGCGCAGCGGAACCGGCCGGCGCTCGAAGCCTTCCTGCAGGCGGCTGCGCGGTCGCGCGCCGTTTTGGCGACGTCGGACGCCGAATGGGAGCAGATTGCGCCGCTCACCGGGGCGCGCGATTCGGCCGAGCTCGATCGGTTGCGCGCGTGGTATCGGCGCGGGCTGCCGGGCACTTGGAACGACGCGGCGCACCACGCGGCCGCGCACCTGTTCGAGCTGTTCGCGGCCGTGGGCGGCGCGGACCTGGTCGGGCCCGCCAAGCACCTGGCCGCGGGGACGTTCTGGCCAGCAAGCTGATCGCGGCGGCGTCGCGGGTTGGTCCGGCGCTGCTCGCCCTGCTGCTGTGGGAGATCGTCGCGCGCGTGATCGGCAGCCGGCTGCTGCCGCCGGCCTCCACCGTGCTGCTCGCGCTCTCGGCCGAGGCGCGATCGGGGCGGCTGTTCCACAATCTCGCGGCGACGCTCGGGCGTGTGGCCTGGGCGTTCGGGTTGGCGATGGCGCTGGGTTCGCTGCTCGGCATCGCCATGGGCCGGTCGCGCTGGCTGGACCGGTTGCTGGACAGCCTGCTCACCTTCCTGCTCAACCTGCCGGCCCTGGTCGGGATCGTGCTGATCTTCGTCTGGTTCGGGTTGAGCGAGGCGACGACGATCCTGGCGGTGACGCTCAACAAGCTGCCGGCCACGGCGGTAACGATGCGCGAGGGTGCGCGGTCGCTGGACGAGCGGCTGATCGAGATGGCGCGCAGCTTCGATGTGCCGCGGGTCGCACTCTGGCGCGCGGTGGTGCTGCCGCAGCTCACCCCGTACGCGTTCGCGGCGGCGCGGTCGGGCTTCGCGCTGATCTGGAAGATCGTCCTGGTGGCGGAGCTGCTCGGCCGCAGCGATGGCGTGGGCTTCCAGATCGAAGTCTATTTCCAGCTCTTCGACGTAACCGGAATCCTCGCCTACACGATCGCATTCATGATCGTGGTGCAGCTCATCGAATGGCTGGTGTTGCAGCCGCTCGAGCGGCGAGCGGGGCGCTGGCGCTGATGCTGCGGGTCGAGATCAGGCGCAAGTCGGTGCCTTCGGCCGCTGGGCTGCGGATCGTGATCGAGGGGCTGCAGTTCGAGTTGGCGCGGGACGAGATCGTGGCCCTGGTCGGCCCCTCGGGCTGCGGCAAGACGACGGTCTTGCGGATCGTGGCCGGGCTGGATACCGCGTTCGAGGGCCGGGTCGAGTGGCTGGGGCGGCGGCCTCGGATCGGCACGGTGTTCCAGGAACCGCGGTTGCTCCCGTGGCGGACGGTGCGGCAGAACCTGGCGCTGGTCCGACCGCCCGATCCGTCGCGCGCCGAGAGGTTGCTCGAGGCGTTAGGCGTGCCGCACGTGGCCGACCTTTACCCGTCGGCGCTCTCGCTGGGCATGGCGCGCCGGGTTGCCCTTGCACGGGCCTTCGCCTTCGCGCCGGACGTGTTGTTGCTCGACGAACCCTTCGTCTCGCTCGACCCGGCCGCCGCAGACGCCGCCCGGGCAGTCTTTCTCAATACCTGGCGGGCGCGCCCAAGCGCCGCCTTGCTGGTCACCCACGACCGGGCTGAGGCGGCGTCGCTTGCCGACCGGATCCTGCTCCTGTCGGCAAGCGGACCGGCCTGCGTGATCGATATCCCCGCGCAAAGCCGCCGCCGCGGGATGACGGAGGGCGCGCGGATCGCCGCCTCGCTTACTTGAGCGTGGCCATATAGGCGATCACGTTGGCCCGTTCGGTGTCGTTCTTGAGGCCCGGGAAGATCATCTTGGTGCCCGAGACCACCTTGCGCGGATCGACCAGGTAGGTGTCGAGCGTGTCCTTATCCCAGGTCACGTCGTATTTCTTCATGGCTTCGGAATACATGTAGTTGGGAACGGAGTGCGACGGGCGCCCGACGATACCATAGAGCGAGGGGCCGATTTTGTTCTCACCCTCCTTGATGGAATGGCAAATCGCGCATTTGTTGAACGAGGTTTTTCCGGCATTGGCGTCGCCGTCGGCGTGGGCTGCCACCGGCGCCAGCAAGAGAGCCGCCAACATCAAAGGATAACGCATTCTTCCTCCCGTTTTGCCCGATTTGGCCCTGGTTCAGCGCAGCTAAGGCGGCTGGGTTCGCGATGTCGAGAGAGTTTCAGCCGTCCCGACCCCCAGACACGCTTCTTCGCTCACCGACGGTTTGGCTCTTCCTGGCGCCGCTCCGGCACCCTAGCATGCCGAAAACAAAGGGAGTGAGGCCATGCCAATCATCGCCGTGATGTATCCGTCCGCAGGCGGCGCGACGTTCGACGAGCCCTACTATATGCAGACCCACATGCCGATGGTGCGCGAGAAGTGGGGCCCGCTGGGCCTGTCGGACACCAAGGTGATGCGCGGCGTGCCGGGGCCGGATGGGGCGGCGCCGGCCTACATGATGACCGCACTGCTGACCTTTGGCTCGATGGACCAGTTCAAGCAGGCGGCAGCGCAGCACGGGAGCGAGATCTTCGCCGACATCCCGAATTTTACCGCGGCCAAGCCGGTCGTCCAACTCAACGAAGCTGTCGGCTAGCGGCGTGCAGGTACGCAACTGCGCTGCCTGCTGCGGCGGGCAGATGGGGTTCTACGAGCACGCCTCGGACGCGACCGGGACGGCGATGCGGCTCGGCGTGTTCGTGCCTGACCAGGCCGCGCGCGGTGCCTGCCCGGCGCTGTATTTCCTGGCCGGGCTGACCTGCACCGAGGAGACGTTCGCCATCAAGGCCGGCGCGCAACGCTACGCGGCCGAGCACGGGCTGGTGCTGGTGATGCCCGATACCAGCCCGCGCGGGCTGGGCCTGCCGGGCGAGACCGAGGGCTGGGATTTCGGCGAGGGCGCCGGCTTCTACCTCGATGCGGCGGCCGCACCCTGGGCCGGGCACTATCGCATGGCCCGCTATGTCACCCAGGAGCTCCCGGCGCTGATCGAGCGGGAGTTTCCGGTCTCGGCCCGGCGCGGCGTGTTCGGCCATTCTATGGGCGGGCACGGCGCGCTGGTCACCGCCCTGCGTGACCCGGAGCGGTGGCACTCCGTCTCCGCCTTTGCGCCGATCGCCAACCCGGTCGCCGTGCCCTGGGGGCAGAAGGCCTTCTCCCGCTACCTCGGCGCCGACGAGGCCGCCTGGGCCGAGTGGGATGCGAGCCTCCTGATGCGCGCGCGGGCCTATCCCGGGCCGATCCTGGTCGACCAGGGCAGCGCCGACCAGTTCCTCGAGACCCAGTTGCGGCCAGAGGCGCTGGAGCAGGCTGCGGCCGCATCCGGACAGCAACTTACGCTCCGCCGCCACGCGGATTATGACCACAGCTACTGGTTCATCCAGAGCTTCATGGGCGATCATATGGCCCATCACGCGCGCGAATTGCGGCGCTAGGCCGATGCGGACACTCATCTGTCTCCTTCTGCTCGCCGGCCCGGCCTGGAGCGCCGAGACGCTCCGGTTCTGGAACCTGACCGGGGAGACCATCAGCAGCCTTCAGCTCGCGCCGGTCGGCAGCGCTGCTTATGGTCCGAACCAATGCGCCAACGATAAGGACGGCACGGTCGACAACGACGAGCGGCTGCGCCTGACCGGGATCACGCCCGGCCGCTACGACGTCCGCGTCGGCTTGAAGAGTGGGCGGATGTGCGCGGTTCCAGGCGTCGAGGTGCGCGGGGGCGGCAAATACGCGTTCTCGCTCGAGCCGACCGACCTCAAGGATTGCCGCTGAGCATGGCCGCGCCGGCAACCTTCGTGCTCGCCGTGGTCGTCAGCTTCACGGTCGCGCGGGATGGGCAGGTGCTGGACGCGTTGCTCAAGCAGCGTAGCGGCTCCGACACGTTGGATCAGACAGCTTTGACGCTGTTCCGCGCGGCGCACGTGCCGGCGTTTCCGGCGGAGATGGTGCAAGCGCAGGTGACGCTTTCGGTGCCGGTCCGCTACCGCTTGGACGATTGACGAGCGCCTTGCCGGTCGAGTCCGTCGCGTTGCTGGTGGCCGGGGTGCCTGGTGCCGTGCTCGTGGTCCGTTTCGTGGCCTGGCGCCTCGTGCTGGCCATGGCGGCGGCAAGCATGCACCTCCCGCTTTTGGGGCAGAGCCGGGCCTGGGCCCGGGTCCGCCCGGTTCGCGCCTGGCTCGAGCGTCGCTTCCCGCGCGCGTTCAGCATGGTGGAGGCCCGGTTCGGCATGCGGCACTTCACCGGCTTGCCGCTGACCTTGATGGTGCTGGCTGCGGGCTATGTGGCGGCATTGCTGGGCGGGTTGGCCGAGGAGGTGATCGAGGCCGGCGCCGTGTTCCGATGGGACCAAGCGGTCAACGCCGCCTTCGATGGCTGGCGCGTGCCGCCGCTGGTCGGCCTGTTTCGCTGGATCACGGCGCTCGGGGCTGGTCCGTCGCTGACGGCGGTGTCGGTCACGGCGACGGCGTTCCTCTGGGCCGATCGTCGGCCGGGCTACATCTTGCCGCTCTGGGTGACGTTCCTCGGGGCGCAGGCGACGACTTGGGGCGGCAAATACGTGATCGACCGGCACCGGCCGGCCTTTATCCCGGGCGTCAGCGAGGTCTCGCCGTCATTCCCGAGCGGGCACGCGACCGCGTCGATGGCGCTGTTCGGGTTCCTCGCCTACGCGATCGCCCGCGATCTCGGGGCAGCCCGGCCGCGCTTCGAAGTGGGGTTCTGGTCTGCCGTCCTGATCGCCGCGATCGGGTTTTCGCGAGTGTTCCTGTCGGTCCATTACAGCACCGATGTGCTGGCCGGGTTCATGGTTGGTCTGTTCTGGCTCCTCGTCGGTCTTGGAGTGCGCGAGTGGATGCAGTCAGGCGTCTCGGGCCGGTGAGGCCGCGCCCGGATGTCGCCCGGCGCGTTGAGGAAAGACGATCAGGCAGACGATGATGACAACGGCGAGCACGGCCGACGCCAGCGGGCGGCTGAACGCGAGCCCGCCCTGGCTGGTTGGCTTGTCGAAGAAGTCGCCAACGGTGGCGCCGAGCGGGCGGGTCAGCACGAAGGCGGCCCAGAATAGCGCGACCCGGGAGGTGCTGGTCCAGATGTAAAGCGCGGCGATCCCCGCGAGCCCAAGGCCGAACAGAAGCGCGCCGCCCTCATAGCCGAGGCCGCCGGTATCAGCCGCCCAGTCACCCAGCGCGGTCCCGAGCGTCTGCGAAAAGGTGATGGTTGCCCAATAGAAGGCCTCCACTCGCGGCCCAACGACCGTGTTCACTGCGACCGAGCCTTCGGAGCGATACCAAACGTAGAGCACGGTCAGCAGGCAAGCGGCGAGCAGGGTTGTGCCACCCGTGTAGCCGATGCCTAGGGAGCGGTCGGCGAAGTCGGCCATGGCGGTGCCGAATGTGGTCGAGGCGATGATCGTGGCCCAATAGAGCCAGACGTTGAAGGCGCGTGCGCGAATCTGCACGAGGACGAGCGCCACGAGCAAAGCGGCGAACAGCGCTGTTCCGGCCAGGTAACCCCAGCCGAGGGTCATCGTGACGGTGTCGCCGCCGGTTTCGCCGAGCGTGGTGGCGAGGATCTTGACGATCCAGAAGACCAGTGTCACGGCCGGAACTTTGCTGAATCCGTGTTCTAGTGCCCGATTGGCCATGATGATTTCCGAATTCGCTAAAGGGGAAAATGAGGCCGGGACCGCGGCGAGAGCGGCCGATCTCCACCGCCGGCGCCGTCCGCGTATGCGCCGGGTTGGTTGGCGGCGGCGCGCGGAACAAAGACGCGACATCATGGGTCGCGATCAGCGAGCCATGATAACGTATTAGCCGGCGTGCCGCCGGCCCCGGATGGCATTGGCGCGCGCGGTATGGACGATGGACCCGTCTGTAGCCGCGGCCGGCAGGCGGGCGCGCACGCCGGCCTTGAAATCGGCCAGTTCCGGCGAGGGCATTTGCTCGAACACGGATTTCATCGTGCTGAGCGCGGTGCTGGCAGTCCAGAAATGCTCGAAGCTGACGAACTCGCGCTGAACTGTGAACGGACGCGCCTCGATGTGCTCGAGCCCGGCTTCGCACCAGCGGCGCTGCAGCGCCTCGGCCTGACTCACCTCGGCAAACGGCGGTGCGACCGGCATCATACCTCTGGCGGCCATCTCGGCATGGATTGGGCTGAACGGGAAACCGCCGCCGAGGATGTCCCACGCGTAGGTCGCGACCCAGCCTCCGGGCCGCACGACCCGGACCATTTCGTCAACGCCATGAGTAGGGGCCGGCACGAAGAAGATCACGAGCGCCATGATCGCGACATCGAACGTGCTATCCTCGAACGGAAGCGACAGCGCGTCGCCGATCTGGAATCGCGCGCCCCTGGCCGAAGCCCGGCTACTGGCATAGGCGATCTGGCCGGGGGAGGGGTCGATTCCTTCTATCTTGGACGGGCCCGCGTGTTCGAGCACCAGCCCGGTGAAGGCGCCGTTGCCACAGCCGATATCGACCCAACGCAGGCCGGTGGGAAGCGCCAACCATGTCAGGAAGTCGCGGCCGACGGCCTGGCTCCACAATCCCATCGCTTGTTCGTAGGCAGCGCCGTCTTCGAAGCGGATCGGTTCGGCTGGCATGGAGAGGGCTCCTGAGGCGGATGCGCCGGTCTATCGCGCACGGAGCCGATGCGCCATCGACAGTTCGCTGCCGAGAGCATGTAACGCGGGCGATCACCGGTTGGCGCGTGATGTTGCTGCCTCGCCCGCTGCGCCGTCCGTTGGCTTTGATCGGACAGCGGATGCGCCGTGGCTGGAGGTGGCTCCAGCGGATCACTCCTCCTTCATTGCGCGGAACAGACTGTCGGTGATCGGGCTGAGGAGAAAACTCAGAACGGAACGGCTGCCGTTGAGAATCAAGACGTCGGCTGGCATGCCCGCAAGCAGGACGACCCCGGGCTTGTCCTTCAGAGCGTCGGGATCGACCTCGGCGCGAACCATGAAGACCGCCTGGTTATTAGCATCCATCTGCCGATCTGCGCCGACATAGGTCAGCCGGCCTGTGATGACCGGCACGCGGTGGGCCTTATAGGCGGTCAGGCGGATATTCACCAGCTGGCCGATCCGCAGCCGCTCGACCTCGGCAGGCGCGATCGTACCTTCTACGAGCAAGTGGTTCGTCTCGGGCGCCAGATCCATGATCGGCTGCCCCGGCCCGATGCTGCTTCCCACCGTGTAGAACTTCAGGTCGGTGACGGTACCGGCCTCGGGCGCGGTGACCTCCCGCTTGGATAATTGGTCGGTCGCGGCTCGCAGACGCTGGTCCGCGTCGGCCTGGGACGATTGCGTGTCAGCACGATCCTTTGAGATCTCGGCCCGTCTGGCTTCCGCGGCATTGATCGTCTCGAGTTCGGTCTGCGCGATTGCTTGCTGAGCGCCGGTCAGCTGACTTGCGAGTTGACCAACTTGACCCTGCAGCTCCGCTTCCGTCCGCATCAGGTCAAGCTGGTGCGGTCTGGTCTGTAGGCCGCGTGCGAGGAGGTATTCGACGCTGCGGAGTTCTTCCCGCACAAGGCTCAGCCGCGTTCCGGCGGATGCAATTTGCGCTCGGATCGCGCCCATTTGGGCTTGCGTTTGCGCCACCTTGCGGTCTTGCACCCGGACGGACGCGTCGACTGCAGCCCAGCGGACAACAAACTGGCGCAACTCGGCGGTCAGTGCGGCGGCGACGGCCGGGTCGTTATCGGCTGCATGCTGCAGGTCCGGAGCAATCGGGAGCTCACGCCGATCGGCGGCTTCCGCGGTCAGACGAGCTGCACGCGCAACCGCCGCCCAATATTGGACTTTGGCCTGGTTCCGAGCAGCTTGGATCTGGACGTCATCGAGCCGGAGCAGGACCTGACCGGCGGCAACGTGGTCGCCTTCGCGGACCAGCAATTCGCGAAGGATGCCGGCGTCGAGAACCGTGATCGTCTTCCGTTTGCCGCTGGCGATGATGACGCCCGTCGCCGGAACCGCCGCGTCAATTCTTGCAAGCGATGCCCACAGCAGCATGCCGCCGAGGCCGATCACGACAGTCAGGAAGCTCAGCAATGCGACCCGGCGCAGAGACGCTTGCGGCAGGCGATGCTCCGCCTCCTGCAGCCAGAGTGGCGGAGCCACCGGGTTGAGACTGTGAGACATTACGCGCTCCTCATGCCGTATCGAGCCGCCGGACAGGATTTTGTAACGGCTGTGTTGGCGTTATGGTGACGGTTCCGTCGCTCACTTCGAGTATGATATCCGCCGCCTGACGCAGGGCTGGACGGTGACTGATCACGACAGCGATTGCCCCCTCTGCACAGCAGGCGCGGATGGCTGCGATCAAAGCTTCACTACCCTCTGCGTCGAGGCTCGCGTCGGGCTCGTCGAGCAAGAGCAGCCGCGGCGCACCATAGATGGCTCGCGCTAAGCCGATCCGCTGGCGCATACCGCCAGACAGCGATGTCCCGTCTCCGATCAGGCCCGTTTCGTAACCGCGCGTCATGCGGCCGATTGCATCGTGCACGCCCGCCCGGCGGGCTGCCTTCAGCACGCCCTCAATATCGGTCTGCAGCCGACCGATATTTTCGGCAATGCTGCCATCCATCAGGCATACCGACTGCGGCACGTAGCCGATCTCCGGTCCGCCTCGCACCGGAGCGCCGTCGAGCAGCACGACGCCTCCGCTCACGTCGTACACTCCGGAAAGTATACGCAGCAGGCTGGTCTTGCCGCTTCCGTTCGGTCCGACGACGGCTGCGAATGTCCCAGGTGCAAGCGTAAGGCTGATATCGCTCAATATGGTCCTGCCACCCGAAAGCGTCATCGAAACGTTACGGCAAATAAGCCCAGGCTCGGCGTCGCATCCGTTTGCGATTGCACCGTCCGCCTTGCTCGCTGGCAGCAAGTCCGCGATCCGCGCCCATGCTCCTCTGGCTAGGATCCAACTGCGGCAGTTCTCGACGAGATGGTCGAACGGGCCGAGGCACTTGTTGAGCAGCAGATTTGCGCCCATGAGGCTGCCCGGCGTGGTGGTGCCACGAATGATCAGCACCGCGCCAAGCGCCATGACGGCGGCCTGCAGCGCGAGACGAAAGGTCCGCGACACGCCGGACGCCACTTGCGCTCGCGTCGCCGCTTGGCTCTGTGCGATGACGGTCGTCGCATGGCGGCTGCACCAGCGGCGCGCAACCGCTGGAAGCATTCCTAGACCGTCCGTGAGCTCGATTTCGGCGAGACTGCGGGACAGGAAATGGTCGGCGGTGCGCCTGCGTTCACTTGCGCGCTGAAGAACAGGATGGACCAGCCATTCGGTCGCGGCACCCGCGAGGAGGATCCCGGCGATGCCGATCAGCGCCAAATACCCGAACGCCGGATGCAAAACGAACAACACGACGACGAACAGCGGTGCACAGAGCGCATCCATCGGCACCGCGACCGCACCCGATGCCAGAAATGTTTGCATTTCGCTGACGTCGCGTATCAGCTGCGGACCGACCCGCTTGTCGCCTCCGGCAGAGCGCCGAACTCCGGCCTCCAGCGCGGGACCGTTCAGACGCTCGGCAACGGCGGCAGCAATCGCCACAAAGCAGGCGCTTCGGAGATAATCGAGCAATGCATAGAAGACGAGGCCGATGACGCACGCCAGCGATAGCACCGTGAGCGTGTCCATATTCCGGCTCATGAGCACACGGTCGTAAAGCTGCATGTCGTAGATCGGGACGATCAAGACGGCGATGTCGATGAACAGCGACAATGTCAGCGCGAGGCCGAGACCCAGGGCGATTGTGCTCCGCACGGAGTGAAGCGCGTTCAATACACCGCCACCTGATCGCGGACGTTCTTAACCAATCGGATCGAAGCTTTCTTCAACTCTGGATAAAGCTCTGACGCCGGACTGAACTGGGCAACGCTGCCGGCCTGCAGCACGACAACCTTGTCCATCGCCCGCAGCAGGGAAGGACGGTGCGTGACGAGGAGAACCGTAACACCGCTGGCGCGAAGGCGTCCGAGCAGGCCGACCAAGTCCGCTTCGCCGGACTCATCCAAGAATGCGCTCGGTTCGTCGAGCGCCAGGAGCTTGGGTTCGCCGTAGAGTGCGCGCGCCAGCGCCACGCGTTGCCGCTGTCCACCAGAAAGGACATTGCCGCTCAGTCTGGTTGCATACCCCTGCGGCAACGCAGCGATCGTCCGGTGCACGCCTACCATCTTTGCAGCGCGCACGACGGCGGCCATGTCGACCGTTTGCATCCTGGCGATATTGTCGGCGACGCTCTCCTCGAGCAAGGTCGGGCGTTGCGGCATGTAGCCGACATGCCGGGCGAAGTCTTCGCGTTCCCACAGGAAGCTGCTGTTGCCATCGAGATACACGCCGCCCGCGGTCGGAGGTGCCATACCGACGATGAGACGCAGGAGCGTGCTCTTCCCGGCCGAGGATGGGCCGATGATGGCGACGGACTCACCCGGCTCTACAGTGAAGGATACGCTGCGCAGCAAAGCCCGGTCGCCCTTGGGCGGAAAATACGAAAGGTTTTCGACGACGAGCTTCGGCTCTGGGGCGGGAAGCGCTGTTTCATAGCGCCGTTGCGCGGTCCCCGACAGAACGGCCTGCAAGCGACGCCACGCAGCCAAAACGTCGATCCACTGCCGACGCGTCGCGGCCACGCTGCCGAATGGGAGCAGCAGTCGCCCGAGGATCATGTTTCCGGCGACCATGCTGGCACTGCTCGACATACCGTTCAGGGCAAGTGCCAAGCCGAGTGCGACCATTGCTCCGGTCATACCTGCGCGGAGGGCACTCGTTGCTGCGGACACCGCTCGCGCGCGCAGGAGCGCTGTTTCGACCAAGTCTGCCGCACGCTGCTGCGAAGACCGCCAGCGTTGCGTCAGGATCGGCAGCATCCCGAGCGCAATCACCGCTTCGGCCGCGTTGACACCGTCGACCGCGCCGCGCATCGCAGTCGCTGATGCTTCGTTTGCGGCGAGCAAGGCGCGCCGGGATATGGCGTCCCCCAGGACATTAAGTACCGTGAGGATCAACAACGAAAGCAACCCCATCGCGGCAAGTGCCCAATGCATTGCGAGCAACGCAAGGAGCAGCACCGGGGTCCACGCGATATCAAATGGTACCATGCACGCACGACTTGCGAGAAACGTTCGAAGCATCTCGAGGTCGGCCATGCATTCTCCCGCAGCCAAGTCTGGCCGTGGGGCCAAAGATGCTGCTTGAATAAGCGGGATCGATAATTGCCGTGCTATTCTCGCAGCGAGAATTTCCATCGCCGCGCTACGAAGAACTTCAAGCACAGCCCAGGCGAGTAGGCAAATAGCCAAACCGCAGGCGAGCGCGCCCATTGTCCCAAGGTCGCGCGTGGGAAGGACCCGGCCGAACACCTGCATGTTGAACAACGGCACCGCCAACGTGCCGAGATTGCATATGAAGGCCAACGCGGCGACCGCCAACACGCACCGGGTCGCGGACCGTCGGACCAACTCCAGCGCGGGATTGGCGGATGCATTTGAGGCGGTTTGCGCCCGCATGTCAGTTGCCCAGCATGACGCGGCCAAGCGCGACGCATGCGGTGACGAGAGCCAGGCCCGACACGCCGGTCACCACCACAAGCGCTCGACCGGCGACTGGGACAGTCGCCGTCGTCTCGCGCGCTAGTAACGCCTGCTCAAGGCGAACGGCAAATAATTCGAAGGTGGCGATCTGCTCCTGCAAGCCGACTTGCGCCGTCGTCACATCTGCGAGCGAGGCACTCACCGATGGGCCCTTTTGCAGGAGGGCTGCTTGCAGATTGCGATGCATCAGTCGCTGCGAGCCGAGGATAACCTCCATCCCGCGGAGCAGTTGCGCCGTTGCGCCGTCTGCGACGGCATTGGCCGCCGCCGGAGCATCGAGCGCAGTCGCGATACCGCCCTCGGTCAGGGCGAAAACGCGAAGCTCCCTCACTCGAGGGCGGAGCTCCGCAGGGACGGGAAGAGTGAAGGCATGACGGCCATCGCCGATACCGCTGCGAGCGAGGTCCTCGCGCAGATCGCCCGCGATCGCACATGACACGATTTGCGTGCCGAGGCGAAGTTCGACCGACACCTTGTCTGACCTGCCTGGAGACCATACCCAGCCGAGAGCAGCGTTCTCCGTGACAGCTTCGACATAACCAGCGAGTGCTGGCGCAATGCTGATCGAAGACTCTAGGGCCGGACTGCGATCACTCATGCCGCAAGGCTCGTGACCGCCCGTGTCGCGGCGGCTTCATCGTGCATTTTGTGAGCGACGCCATTCTCATCGAGAAAAAGCCGCATGGCGCGATAGGTCTGATAGTACGCGCGGTTGAAACGCTCAAACAAACCCTGCTGCCAGTATTCCTCAAGTCTAAATGGCCGTCCTGAAAATACGTCGAAGCTCGGAATTTGCA
>JAABUL010001967.1_pt1 | contig 36288 bp, 45 predicted proteins | sample 5559151 | NCBI WGS metagenome assembly JAABUL01 (sample SAMN10711876, study PRJNA513368) | rock metagenome | isolation source: Antarctica rocks | place: Antarctica: Victoria Land, Pudding Butte sud | reverse complement strand
GGGGGAGCCTCGAGATTTACCAACCCCGGCACGGATGGCATTAGGATGGACAGGAAAATCTTGCATCACACAGAATCACGTATAACCCCATCCACCCTAGAGTCCGCTTCCACCACAAAAACTCCAATAGCGCCCACTGTCATCCACCCCCCCGTATCCTTCCCAGGGTTAAGAGCACACCTCTTCGCGACTCTGTCCATGCCCCTGTAAATGTCGCCCCAGGTTGTGACGTCGTTTCGTGGGTAGCTATGTGGGGAATCACCTCCGCGGCCCGGGAGCGGGATCCTGATGTCCCAAAGCATGGCGACGCCGAGGCTACATGTATTGAAACGGAACCGTCGAGACAAGAATACCTGAGGAAGCTGTGTTTGGGCAGGTGTGCTCGCGATTCGGAACTCATTGTATGCTCTGAATCCTTGTGCGGAGATGAAGTCGTAAAACCGGTCAAGTGCCGCTAGACAATCTTGAGTATTGAATGCCGTCGGGGTGGCCCAGTACGGAGAAGCTGCGCACTCGGGACTTTGGTACATGACATTGTCCAGCTGAGTGTAATTCAAGGGGAGCGAGAGACTTGAGGTAAAGGAGCCGATTGAGAGACCGGAGGTAAAAGAGGTCAAGACAGATAATATGGTAAGAGCTATCTTGAGGGTCTCGAGAGGAGACAAAAAATGATCAGTAGTCATGATGATGGGGTTCAGAGTCCGCGACGGATGCCAAAAAACTCGGAATAATAGAGCATTTATTTATATTGTCGCATCAGCGGCTGCAACATTTCATCTCAGGCGACAAACGCCAGGCTCTTTGTGCGGGAACACAACCCGCAGCAGACTTACTAATGTTTGTCTCGAGAGGTTAACCGCCAAGGCGCACAACGTTGACTGTTCACCCTTTCATTCATGTTGACAAAAAGATTGACATTGTGATGTGGTTTGAGATAGTAAGAGCGCCCCGGTCATTCGAGAAGAGTAAAATATCACATCCAAATTACAGCAACGCTCTCATCAGAATGATATTACAAATGAGGGGTGTTCCAGCAGTTGCACTGAGTATGTAAAACAACCGATTGAACAGGGTTATCTTGGGTTTGAATTTTTAACGATCAGCACGAAGGCAATAGAAGAGATAACACTTTGTAGTCCTTTATGATAGTCATATCTAGTGAGAAAATCTACACAAACCATTCTCTGTATTTAGAAGCCCTTGATAACAGAGCATGCAATGGAAGATAGCTCAAGTAGTTCTGATAATATATGCAGGGTGTAGCAGGAGAGCTTCTATGGTAGACTCAATGACCATCGCCAACACCGTTGAGAGTACTAGTTCGTAGTATCAGCAAGGGGAATCAATCGAGAGTCTATTGGGACTACCAGAGTCCCAAGCAGCCATGGCGCGGTTCGTGAACTGCCATTTGCTATCTTGAGGTGACCGTCAAAAGGGGTACGATGGTAGAAATGGTCCGGGCATTAATCAACTGCCCACAACCCTCGTGATAGCCGATTGTCCCGACGTTCGTACTAATTTCGTCACAAGATACCTTTTGGCCTACAGGTGAGGTGGAAGCGGTCTTCAAGAAGTAAAGCGCCCATACAACGAAGAAGTAAGGTACACACCTCAGTAATGGTGCTTCCAAGAATGAACTAGCTTAAGTAGAACTAGCTTCGGATACATGGAAAGTCCGATAGAATCACGTGATAGTGCATCAGTATACGCGGTAAAACCGCGCCGACACTTCGACGCGAATGAAAACAAACTCTTTTGGTGGGGTCTCGAATCTACCAATCATCTCCTGATCTCGTCCAGAGCACTGCCTTTAGTGCCTGCCCTGCCCTGCCTGCGTATTTGCCCCTCGATGGCAAGCCGTCAGAAGTCATTCTTCGATCAAAGCACAAAGGTATACCCCCCACTTTCCATCTGCAATCTGTGAACGCTACTAACAGACAAGACCGCACGATGGCATGCTTCCCAGAAACCCTTCCACGTCAACCGTGCTCCTGAGCTACTCAACAGACCTGCAGCAACCATGGCCCCAATCGTCGCGTCGTCACAGTCAAAGTCGAAGCTCAGAGCGTTCCAATTTGATGGCAGTAAACCATCATTTGATGGCGGCCTTAGTATTGACGACGCGGAAGCTGGGAAAGAGAACGTTGACAGCTTACGCGATGAAGGCAAAGTAACCGTCACGCAGCAGGCGCCCCGTGCTCAGACCTTATCGCAAAGGTCTGCAGGCAAGGAAGCTCGAGAATGCCCTCAAACCCCGGTGGGAAGGCTTGCCCTGGCAGAGCTTCTTGCTAGTGGTGAAGATTTGAATCACCAACACCTGAACCTGACACCTGTTGAAAGGGTCTTATGGGACCAGTCTCCTCGCAATTCGGATCCTACTAGTTCTACTATATCTCGGAAAGGCAAGAAAAGAGCGCACAGTTCGTCTCCAGCTTCATCCCAGAATGAAGCTTCCAACCATTTCACTACGGCCAAAACCTCCTTGGATCTACAGACGCTGCAGAAGTGCCTCAAGACCCCTCAAGCAGACCCAGCTAACGATCTCTGGAGTCGTTACTCTGTCACTAATGAAAGGCAATCTTCGAAGGCAAAGATCAGTCCACCTTTCGCTCACCTATTGAATTCCTCTTCGCCACAGACGCCTGTAAGTCATTTACAGAATAAAGATAGCGGAGGTCTAAGAAGGTCTGTCAGCTGCACTACGGAATGGCCCACTTCAGCCACGAAAAGGCGAAAAATTGAACATAGCCGTAATCATGAGGAGGCTGGTATAGGGTTCGCGGCAACTGAGGGTGCAAATATCGGGCATAGTACATCGAAGCGGTCGAGAGTTAGTCTACTCGTGGATAGACTACATGATGAACTTGCCGGGTCAGGGAAAGCTGGTAGTGAGGATATTGTCGGCCCTTCCAGCTCATCGCCTCTGCCAGAAAAAGGTGGCTTTTCTCATGTTGCTCGGGACGCCGCATTACGGTCTTCGCAGATTGAAGGGTATGATCATACACTCACAACGAGCCAGGCAGTAAATAGTCAAAAGGCCACGACATCGCAACACTCGCCGCAACCCCAAGAGATAAGTGCAGGACTAGAGAACGTGAAGGGTATGGAATCAGATTCATCATCGGATTTTGGAGATGATGATCTTGAGCTTGAGATGCTAAAAGCCGTGGACGCGGACATGGAAGACGACTCTTCAGCCACACTATTGGAGACTGCTCAACTGCTTGATGATCAATCAGGTGGATCGGGGCTTGGGTATGGCCGGTCAAAGGAGCCCCATGGAGCGACAAAGTCGCAACCACTCGATTGCCATGATGCAACTTTCAGCGTCTTGAAAGCCAATTCAGAACCGAAGGACGGCAGGAGACGTTCGAATGAAGCAGCGAATTCGAACGCAGCCCGATCACAATCACCGCAGACGACTACTTTGGCCATTTACGATGAGTTTGATGAGGACGATAATGACGTCTCCGCAGCTGACTTCGAAACAGCAGTTGCTCTGTATGACTTACAGCCACAGGCTCATACGGTAGAGAGGTGTCAGTCAGGTTCGAAGGACCCCATCCCGAGAAAGCCGAGCGGCATTTGCGCCGTAGGCGATGCTTGCTCTACTACTTCGAGAAGCTTTCCAGGCAATGGCGAGTCTGAGGTTGTTGATCTGTCTTCCGATGATGAGTTTGGCGGTGCCCTTGATTTTGAAGATATCATCGCCGAGTGCGCGGAAGCAACGCGAGTGCCGCAGATAGCATCGCAGCCTCAATCTTCTGTATGTATCAGATATTTCGGCCAATCTACATAGCGTGCTAAATTATACAAGCATGACAAAAGGATTTCCACCATTCAACGCTATCTGATTGTAACCGTTGCTGAAGGAGAGTACGAGACAAGTAGAGGACTGCAACCCGAAAAGGTACCCAATAAATACCTTTGACCTCTCCTTTCGTCTACTGATCACGAGAAGGTGTTGCTTGTTCAGAATGAGAAGACAAGGCAGAGCAAAGCAATTACCGTCCGTCAGTCATGGTTCGACAGTCCATACTCGCCTGGATCTTACGTACATCTCATCGGGGATTTCGACCAAGCTGGCCAATGTGTGGTTGATGAGTTTCAGAATCTACTGATACTGCACCCTGATCATCTCATATCAGCAACTGTAGTGGCAGACTCCTTCTCCTGCACTCGGCGGGCTGTGTTGCAGGATCGCGTCAAGGCCACAAGCGAATCGAGCGAGCCCCAGATCTACGGTCACGTACTCCACGAGATCTTTCAGGAAGCCATGAAGGCTAACAGGTGGGACACTGAATGGCTGACTACTGTAATCGAAAGGGTTGCTATGAGATACCTCGAAACACTATTCGAGATCAACGTCGAGCTGGTAAGGGCAATTGATCATCTCAAGAGCAAAGTCACGGATCTACAAACTTGGGCTGAAGTATTTGTCACTGCAAGGCCAAAGGTAAGTTCTGACAGCCGAAGAGACAATGGTATCGCTAACTCCTCTCAGCCGAATGCAGTGGTTCAAGACCGGAACGGAGCTCGGACGCTGATGAGTGTCAATAAGCTCCTGGAGGTTGAAGAAAAGGTCTGGTCGCCTATGTATGGCCTGAAAGGAAATGTAGACGCTACTGTTCAAGTATGCCTCAAGGATAGTACAGGGGAAAAGACATTGACTGTCCCATTCGAGTTGAAAACCGGAAAGCACGCGAACCCATCGCACAAGGCGCAGACTGCACTTTATACTCTCTTGCTCTCTGATAGATACGGTTCGTACCTTTTCCATTTACAAAGCCCGTGCGAAGACAAAGCTGATTTTCGGGGCGCAGATGTTGAGATCGCTTGCGGCATCTTGTACTACATGGAGACCTCGGAAATCTCACTCATTCCTGCCATACGCCACGAACTCATACACATGCTAATACAGCGGAATAAACTAGCGGCATACGTTCGCCAGCGCCTCGAGCTGCCGCCGATGTTGAAAAGCGTCCATTTGTGCAACAAATGCTATGCACAGACTCCGTGCTTCATCTATCATAAACTGCTCGATGGCGGCAACGGTGATACGAGTGGAATGAAGGAGAAATTCGACCAGGTGGTGAAGCATCTGAATCCTAACCATCAGCAATTCTTCGTTAAATGGGACGACTTGTTGACTAAGGAAGAAAAGGATGTTGTGAGGTTTCGCAGAGAACTCTGGACAATGCAGAGCTCTGAGCGTGAGAAGATTGGTCGTTGCTTTGGCAATGTCGTCGTCGAACCAGGATCCTTCGAAGAGCTAAAGGATGCTCCGAAGATTAACCGCTACCGCTACACATTCATGAAACAAAAGGCATTCCCCGGCTTTTCTTTCACCGAGTCACAAATCACTACCGGTGAGCCCATTGTGATTTCGGATGAGAAGGGTCATTTTGCCCTGGCCAATGGATACGTTACTTCTGTACGAAAGCGAAGGATCCAGGTTGTCATTGACCGGCAACTTCGCAATGCCCGGTCAAGGGGCAAGAAATTCGATTCGGCTCGGAATCAAGATTTTGCTGGTATTATGGTTGTGGCCGAAGATGGATGTCGACAAGCTGACTCAACGCCACCGCAGCCCGACGAGGGCGTATCTTATCGCCTGGATAAAGACGAGTTCAGCAATGGAATGGCCATGGTGCGCAACAACCTGATTGCGCTCATGGATAAAGATGTGTTTGGTGTACAGGCACTGCGTAGGTTGATAATCGAAGGCGTGACTCCAATTTTCAGGCCCATAGCACCATTCACTCTTCCCGGCAGTGCTAGTCAAGCCAACCTCAATGTAGACCAGCAGTGTGCTATTGAGAAGGTCATGAGCGCCAAAGATTACGCGCTTGTGCTTGGTATGCCAGGTACGGGAAAGACGACCACTATCGCCCATATCATCCGTGCTTTGACGGCACAAGGGAAAAGTGTATTGCTCACCTCATATACACATACGGCGGTTGACAACATCCTGCTCAAGATCCGCAATGACAATATTGGTGTTTTTCGATTAGGTGCTGTTGCGAAGGTCCATCCCGAAGTACAGGAATTTGCCGATCTGGCTGGCTTGCCAATGAAGACTGTCGAAGATATTCGGAGGGCGTATGGTCGGCAGGTCGTTGCAACAACTTGCCTTGGCACCAATCACCCAATCTTCAGTCAGCGAATCTTCGACTACTGTATCGTCGACGAAGCATCCCAGATCACTCTGCCTGTCTGCTTAGGGCCGATTCGGATGGCGCGAACGTTCATCCTAGTAGGTGATCATTACCAGCTCCCTCCTCTTGTTCAGAACAAAGAAGCGATAGACGGCGGCCTAGACATCAGCCTCTTCAAGACACTTTCGGAAAACCACCCCTCCTCAGTCGTTAACCTGGAGCACCAATATCGCATGTGCTCGGACGTTATGGCCCTTAGCAACACCCTGATCTACAACGGCCGCCTGAAATGCGGCACTACCGCCGTCGCCAACCGCTCCCTCAGTATCCCCAACATCGACGCCCTCAAACTCCATCACCACAACCCTTTCACCCTCCTCTCCACCACCCCTAGAAAGAAAGTCTGCATCAATCCCACCCGCGGCTCCTGCTGGCTCCGCGACCTCCTCGACCCCTCCATCAAAGCCTGCCTTGTCAACACAGACCCTCTTCTTCCCCTTTCGCGAGAATCAGAAGAAGGCTCCCGCCTCACAAACCCCGTCGAAGCCACCGTGACGGCCCAACTTGTCGAGGCCCTCATCACCACCGGCATCCCCGCCACCGACATTGGCGTCATCACCCTTTACCGCTCCCAGCTTGCGCTGATAAAACAGAACCTCCGCCACCGCCCTGGCGTCGAAATGCACACGGCTGACAGATTTCAAGGTCGCGACAAGGATGTCATTGTCTTGTCCCTCGTGCGCAGCAATGAACAGAAAAACGTGGGAATGTTATTAGAAGATTGGCGAAGAGTGAACGTGGCTTTCACGCGTGCGAGAACTAAATTGTTGGTCTTGGGAAGCAGGAGGACACTAGCGGGGAACGAGCTGCTAGGAAGGTTTGTGAGACTGATGGACGAGAAGCGGTGGAGGTATGACCTACCAGTTGGGGCGACAGAGAGTCACCTTTTCGAGGATTGCGCGACGCAGCTTACAGGCATGGGGAGTGGAGAAATGGAGAAGTTGGCCGAGGCGGATGTGAAGGCGAACTCGAAAGCGGAGCAGGTTCGTAGGAAGGAGAATGGAGAAGGAAAGGCGAAGGGCGAGGGCACGAAGGTCCCGTTGAAGCAGGGGAAGTTGAATCCGAGGGCATTGTTGGGATCGAGGCCGGTGCTGAGGGATATTATTAATGACGCTTCTTGATTGTTTTGGATACCCGGTATGGGAATAAATGGCAAAGGGAGTGTTCTGGCGTTCAGCAGTGGACTGGACCAGCAACGAAGGGGTGGTTTTGGATTAGTGTCTTACAATATCATTTGCCGAAATGGATTGTGATCTGCTTACGTTGATGGAGCCGTCAGTCTACCCAAGACCAAGAATCATCGAGTACTCGTAGATCCTTCGATCCAAGTCAAGGAGTTGTCGGTTCATCAGGCAGTGCGTCGTCAGATTAGAGTCAATGTCATCGCAAACCCATACCACACCCTCGTACCCGAACCATCCGGTCAATCACCAAAGCCATGTGGGCTTTTCCATTGAGCGTGGCTATTCGCCTATTTCGCTGAACGTTGGCTATCGTAACACTGAGCCATTGGGCGAATGAACCATAAGGAAGCTTTTGTCAATATCATTTGGAGATGCGAATGACTTGTCTACTCTCCAACCCTTAGGACGCTGGTATTTAGCAATAGATACCCTCATGATCGACTCAATTTTCAGCTCTACACCCTACTACACCCTACTGCCGCGACCGTAAAGGATCGATCGTCTACATAGGCAAATCACCATCTCGATAACGTCAACGCATCACATGGCATATATATATCACAAAGTAGATAAACTTCGAGTGTCCATTAGATGAATGAAGTCCCTTAACCTTCATAATTCTATAAACAAACTTTTCAACTAGACAAATGGCTTCTCAATACCAAAATGCACTGCTAAGCAGCGCGACGACGTGGCTAGATAGACAAAAGTCTAAAGAGGCAGACGGAACCGTCGTCCTAAGCTTAAAAAAAAGCCATGACCTTGAAATGCTAGTCGCACAAGAAAGCAAATAAACTCCTCCGAGCACCTTGCTTGATACCAGGAAACAAAACAAATTCCTTTATTCCACCAACCTATTTACACCAAGAAAACATCAGACAACTGATCAACCCTGACGTCCCTGGGCCTTTCCTTTCTTAACCCTAGAAATGCCAGGAGAACGACCAGCAGCAGCATCAGCAGCAGCCTGCTCCTTCGGCCCCGTCCGGAATCGGTCTCGGCTCCATCCAGGCCCAGCTTGGAACGCATAATTTCGGCTACTATCGCCGGCGAACCGTCCCTCCCGAAGCGTATCGGGAGTGTCGACTTGGAAGATGTTCCCACCAGGACGTGGTGCCGGCACGCGGCTTCTCCGCTGCTTTTTTGACCGTGGCGGCAAGGTCTTCGGGGTGGTGGTGGTGGTGGTGGTGATGGGGGCGTCGAGAGGAGCAGAAGGAGGAAGGAAGGTTGGCTGAGGGAGGGCGGAGAGGGTCATCGCAGGACCGGGGTAAGGGAGTGGAAGAGCGTGGTGCTGTGGCGGAGCGGGAGCCCGGGCGGTCGTGGCGGGACCACCAAGAGCGAAAGAGGAAGGGTCGAAAGGTGGGAGGTCGAGGACGGGGGCGGTCATGGCGGGACCACCAAGAGCGAAAGAGGAAGGGTCGAAATCCGGAAAGTCGACCGGACCACCGAAAAGGGCAGAGGAGAAGTCGAAATCGGAAAAGTCGATGGCGGGGTTGGCCATGTCGAAACCACCAAAAGAAGAAGAGGTAACGTCGAAAGGAGCCGAAACCGCCGGGAAAGGGGGCCCAGTAAGGTCGGTGGAGGGGAGCGATGGGGCCGCCTCGCCATTCTGAAAGTCCCAAGCAACGGTAGCAGGGCCGGTCAACGAATAGTCGATTTCGGCATTTGACGGCGGTGAGGGCTGGTGGTGCGCCTCGTTGTGGACTTGATCAAGTAGAAAATTAGTTCCGTGGACGAGTGTGAAAGGGACGGGCCGGGAGACAGTTGACTTACAATCAACCTGACGAATCGGAAGGTTCTGCGGCCAGGCATTCCGGGATACATCGGAGAGCAGGATCTGCTGCTCCAAGTGGTGCTGTTCGATGCAGCGCCTGACGGCGTCTTGGCTCAATTGGTCAATGTGGGCGGCTTCCTCTTCGGAGATGTTTGCCCCTTGAATTCTTGGCAATGGTGGGTAGATGCACTTATTCGGAGCTATTCCTGGAGCCAAGAGATCCAACTGGATTGATGGGGAAGGGACAGGATCTATCAGTGAGACGATAGCTTCGTTGTCTCCCGTTGCCAGCTGCATAGGGTCTGCATAGAGGCTCATGTCGTCGAGGAAGTGACTGGCCGGCATGGCTGACTGGATTTGAGGGGTGATGTAAGGTATGTTTATGGTATGGCAATGTAGACAAAGTCACGATATTACAAAGAAGCAGTGCAGATATTTGGAACACGTAGTCACGGTATGTCGATAGATACTTGCACTGAAAGGTGAAGACGGAAATCCAGAGCAGCAGTCACTGAAGACTTTATAGAACACCATGAAGTGCATGCTTCAGCAGTAAGGTTTGTAATTGACTCAATAGGAACAGACTTGGGAGAGCCATGGAGAATATGAGGTAGTTTGTCGTTGTTTACCAAACATCAGAATGGAGACGCTGCAATAGAGATCTCTGCTACTGACATTTGACAGGGACAGAGTCGTGAAAGTGAGTCACGATTGAAGCTATTTCGTAGTGTACCATGAACAAACAGTGGTACCAGAGGTGTAATGAACGGAAGTCGGCCCAGGGTGGGCAACTATCGTGAGAGCGTTCTCGCTTAGGCCTCACAACGACGAGCATCAGTAGCGAACGACAGAGGGGCACCATGATACAGCCATTCGAGTTAAAATGTGAAGTCGAGTACTCTCTCGCAGGGTATAGACATCACAGGCATCAGAGCATGGAGAAAGTACGGCCAGGATAGCACAAGCCAAGCGTGTTCTGTGGGGATGAAAACATGACTTTGCCAGGCCTTACTGATAGTAAGATAATCTGCTCATTTTCGTCTCAAAAGCCGCCATTGGAGGTGTGTGTAAGCTCCCAGAGCACATACTCCTTTGCTGGTTGTTTAGCGAGTTTCTCACCTCCGCTCTTCGTTGGAAAGACATCCTCATTGTGTAGCTCTTTGCCAGGAAGTCGCAGTATCGTATAGCCATCTTGGCCGTGAACAGCTTCTGTGTGGAAAGCGTAGGCACTCAATGCAAGCCAGCGCTCTTGCCCGTTCTGTAATAGTGTTTGTGTACAAATTGCACTACGCGTATCCCTGTGAGTTAGTTTGACTCATTATGAAACCCTTAAACCTGCTTTGGACGTTTCTGGGGGTACACTCTCGGGGAATGTTCTGATTGGCGTACCTTAGTTCAATCAGAAGACCCTTAACCCACAAGGCAGGTATAAAAGCTGACCACTGCAACACAACAGCATTGGAAACAACAGCTGAATCGCGATCTGGGACGCTATAGCGAGAAAGATACGGGTCTATCTCATCATCCACGCGTAGTCTAGGACTTTGTAGAGCTACAAGCCCGAGCCATTCGTGTCTTTCAAGAGCCCAGTCCTTGAAATAGCCATCCTCGAAAACGGCATCGATGTTGCCAAATGCCGGCACTAAGATATTTTCAGATCGTAGAACCTTAGGCGTGCATGTTTTGACCAGGGGGTGATGCTTGGCGATAGCACTCAAGGATGGTTCTTAGAAGCGGTAAGCCCCCGGATTCGAAAGGTTTCCATTTCACAAGAGAATCAACATGGAAAGCAGCCTTACCTTGGTCGCTATCACAAGTCGTTACATCGAAGTCGTAGAATAACCACGTCACCGCATTGCAGAGTACATTCTTAAAAGCCCACACAATCCGCTCAAACCCCTTTTTCCCATGGAGCATGGATGGTAGCCGAAGATTGAGTTCGACCACTTCGCTTATGGCTTAGTAACAGTACTCAGCATAACCCCTGATGTAGGTCGCGCCTACCGTATCGGGTTTTCAGGTGTTTCCGCCCACCGTCGCGCATCGGCTTTCCAGCCAGGCCGGATCGTTCGTAGTTCTCCTTGGCAAGCTCGAGACGCAGAATACCTACGCTCAGCTTTACGATATGTTCATTCTATGGATATAGCGTAGTCACAATAGACTTCGAAGAGCTCGCATACCATCTTTGAGAAAGTATAGGTCTTCGACGCCGGCACGGCCTTCCGAAAGCATCAAAATATCCCCTGAGATTAGATTAGGCGATGACAAAATAATGATATAAATAAAACATATAGCAAGACAGTAAGATAACGTGTACCAGTCTTAATGTATGAATTGAAGAAATCTCCTTCCAGCAGATCGGCAAGCTTCATTATTACTCGCGAGTACTGGATATCTTTTATTTTCTTTTCAACATCTTTCCATACAATCTCATACAACTCCTCTGGTAAAATTACTTGAACCTAGAATAAGGCTTAGATATTTTTTGATGCATTCTAGATATGTGTGGCCACCTACCGTGTGGTTAAAGGGCTGGTTCAGGACTGTCGCAAAAGGCTTTTTCTTGCTGGGTGGCTGTCTAGGATCAACATAATGGGGTAAAGTACCGTGGGATACATAGAACTTTGAGTTAGGAGCATCTTCACCGGAGATATTGAACATATTTATGAACGCACTGTAGAATCGTATTCTCTAAGTGAGCTTTTACAGAGGAAGTTCACAAATGTCGTCTGAAATTACCAAAGGTAGTTTAGTTACCACAAAGTCGCTTAACTGAAGCTTCATGCAAGGATCAACTACAGGCCGTGATTCAGGGATCAACGTAGGATGCTCACTGACCGGCTGTTACGGTGATGGCCAAGGCCATAGTCAGCATTGTCCCCTCTGGCGCCCTCCAGAGTTAGGTCGCCAAGACATGGCACCAGCATCACAACGACGATCGATAGCCAAAGACCGCTTCGCGGCCGTTTTCTCCACTTTGAAGACACAAACATACCATGACCCGTCCTCACGAGGCCCCGGCTCACATACGTACGTCTTACTCTACCTCAATTCGATTCCATAAAGAAATCGAGCAGCCGATTGACCGACTCAGCAGAATCCGCACAATAGCCTGGAGTCCCACAGGTCACCTTATAGCTACTGGTTCAGCCGACCGTACTCTGCGAGTATGGAATCCCGAGAAACCCCAAGTAAAAAACAGCACCGAACTTCGAGGCCACACTGGCGGCATTGAGCGTGTGGCGTGGAATCCAACCAAGGAAGCCGAGCTTGCCTCAGTTTCGAGTGACGGAACTTGTCGCTTCTGGGACGTGCGCAATAGAACCTGCACTGCAACTGTCACTCTTGGTGGTGAAGGTCTCACAATCGCCTGGGCAGCTGATGGAAGTGTTGTGATAGTTGGCCGCAAAGACGATACCTTAATCCCCATCTCGATGCTCCCTGCGCCCAAAGCTCTTGAGCCTTCTCCGCAATCCCTTCAAACCAACCAATGCACCTTTAGCCATGCTTCTCCGCCTACTACGCTTCTTCTTACCACGGGTGACGGTTCCGTCAGGCTTCTCGACTACCCTTCGCTCTCACCCTTACACACCCTTCATGCACACACCTCCGCCTGCTTCTGTCTTTCCCTCTCACCAACAGGTCGCTACCTTGCTATTGGCGGCTCCGATGCCTTGATCAGTCTATGGGATACAACAGATTGGGTTTGTCGACGCACGCTGGCTGGCATGGTGGGCGCGGTCAAGGCTGTGGGATTCAGCTGGGATGGGAGTTATGTGGTCGGAGGGAGTGATGAAGGCAATGGGCTCGAGATTGCACATGTGGAGACAGGAGAATATGTGCATACCGTACCGACAACAGCGCCTGCCCCGTGTGTGGCATGGCATCCGAGTCGGTATTGGTTGGCGTATTCAGGGGATCCGATGGGGCTGAAGATTGTAGGCGCTGCCGGTGGAAGTCTGTAGGGTATTGGGATTTCTTGGGCGTGGGTATGTAACTAATATTAAGGATTTATCGGTCCATGCGTTGTGGATACCCAACTAGCAGATCTTATGTGTTTCTCTTAGCTTGCCCAGATGGCTGATTCTGATCCACCGTCCAAAGCACGAGACTTGATTTCTGGTATTCGCTTGTATAGGTGATGAAGGCGGCAGACGAAACGAGCGAAAAGTCGGAAAACGAGCTGTTAGAACCTTTGTCCCCGTGAGCAGACGCAAAGGAGACCTAGCGCTCGGAAAGAAAGCTTTTCGGTTCAAAAGTATGGCTTGATCGTCCATGATATTATGGGAAGCTATGGAAGAGGTCGGCCACTTGACAAGATAGGCCTCATTCGCGCTACATTGAACAGAACAATGGAAGGATGGTGAGTCTCAGAACTAGCCCCTTGACTGGATAAAGAAGGGACGAACACAGCCTGTTATGTTCTCTTGAGAAGAAAGTATGGTAGACTGTGGAAATGGTACGACTAATCCGCTTTAAAATTCTAAAGAAGAAGAAGCATTGTGTTCACAACGCCCAACGTGGTAACTTGGCGGTTGACGGGCGGAGGTTGTAGAACAAGATGGGTAAAGGAAGTCGTAATGGACCATGGACCATCACGATTTCTATGGCCTTTGTCCAAAGACAGAACGAGAAGCGCATCTGGTATTGACCATGAGGGTGAACCACCTAGGTCATCAGCCGTGAAGGAAAGGTGAAAGTCAGGATTGGTGGGACGCTTGGCTTCTCTTCATGATGGCCGATCGGTATTCGGTGCAGGGCTCGTTCGTGGTCTATCGCATATGCCTACTATCCGCCAGCACGCCAGTATGATTCCAAGTCAGGGAACAGCCTTTCCCGTTCGTTGCTCCAGCGCCCTTCGTTAACTCATTGTTCTAATACTCCCAATCCAGTGATTCGTCCTCTCACATTCACTAGCAGAGAAACAGGATTGCCGCAGAGCAAACTTATTCCGATTGGCCCATTGGCTGGGTGGACAAAATAAAGGAAACCGTGGGCTGATCCTGGTTGATATGAAAAGGGGTGCTAAAATGTCGAATTAGATATGCAGAAAGAACAAACTATCCCATGGTAATAAATTGGGCCAGACCGAGTGAGCAGGAGACGGAGCACAAGTGGGAGCTCCCAATCAGTCGTGTCTGTTGTGCACCCGCTCAGCAAACTTGAACATATAAAGACTCGGGAGTGGCGTACTCATAGCAAGTTGGCAAAGAAGGCGCTTGGGAGGTAAAGAAGGTAATGCATAGCATAATCTGTCAACAACATATTGCTAGGACATGAAGGTTCGATGGCACGATTGAATGAATGCTATGAAGATAAAAATGGAGCAGTGCATGTACATAGGCACTACCAACGTTGAAAGATGTTTGATTTGCAAAGCAAGGGGGAAAGCAAAGGAGAGTCAAGATCAGACCGCGCTTGTAGAATAACGGAAGGAGCAAAGCAGCTGGGAAGCCGGGTACCAGGATGAAGCAAACGATATCCAAAGCAAATACTAAAGACTTTGAACATAAAGCAAGAGGCCCCCGCGTTGCTGTAAGGTTAGCCATGAGCCGACATAGTTACCAATCACATACAGAAATCAATAAATAAACCGAGAGCTCTTTCGTTGCACAAAGCTATGAACACATCCAATTTAACCTTGCAAGCCCACTTCCAACCTCCACTGAAGCAAGAAAAAGAAAACCCTCTATGGGCGTTATCGAAGTGAGGGCCCGGAGCAAATATGCAAAGTCGTGCCTGCTGATACAGGCAAACAAAAAAAAGACGAACACATCCATCCATACCCGTCTCTATTTTCCGTTTCCTGTGTCTGCCGTCATTACCACCAATAAAATGTTACGAGGGATAGTACGCCAAGGACAAGGCCTTCCTTGAACGCCGGTAGATGGATGAAACAATACTCGTGTTTGCCTGGAACGCCAGATGTGTAGGAAACATATCAGAGAACTGAGGTGGTAAGGTAGGTGAAGGATGTTGATTTGGTCATGGTTTGTAGAGGGGCGTTCCATGCGCACTATCCTACTCTGACACCACAATTTTCGCGTCTAAGTCATGTACAGGCAATTTCATCCAAGCCTTAGCCATGTGGCGGGAATCGAGACAAGAAAGACATGAAGTGGTAGGTAAAGTATGGTAGATGATAAGTGGACTATCGGCCTTTCCCATCCTGCGAAATGAGAGAGGTGTTGGTGTCTTTCGTTGACAGGATGCTGTCTGTCAGGTAGAGCGGATGGTATTTCTTAGCCCATTGCCGTGTCAAAATAGAAGCTACGTGACATGTCAGAATTTGCTGGTTACTTATGTTTCAGCTGATTAATACCTTTGAGAAACTTCTTGCTTGCGTACTTCTTGAAGAAGGCTTCGTGGACAACGGGACGGCGAAGATAGTCAACCATAAGCTTGAACACGGGTTGAATCTCTTCTTCTGTGTAGCCAGCGTAATGGGCAAGAGTAGCATCCTGTTGTGATTGTTAGTGTACCTAAAGCAGCAAAGGTAGTCACGCTGCTTACCCATTCACCTCTCTCGAGAACCAGACGGGCTAGGTACATCGATGCAGCGGCGATATGACTCGGGTGGTATCTCATGAACTTATGATCAAGCAAGCTGATCTCCAACAGATATTTACCGAGCGTACGTGTCTGTATATCATAATTGTCGGCCTTTGAAATTCTTCGTAGGAAATTCATCGGATTCGGGTAGCTTAGGTCATAATTCAGAGCAGCTAAGACAAAGCGTTCGGCTTTGAGGATCTCTTCTTCTGTGAAGCCATCGTCTGCAACATGCTTGAAGTTCTGGACGTGTGGCGAAAGCACTTCCTCGTACTTTGATGCAATAAACATGGCCGTGATACCGACCAGCTGCAGTTTCTCTAGTTCCACGACTCTGGCGGACAGAAAACGGTCGATGATGTTGATGGCGAGGAAAATCGTCTCGGGTAGGAGGTGAAAGCGAGTGTGCACTTCGACTAGCCAGTCAACAAGAACACCCCGCAAATGCCACTCGAGATGATCTTGATGTTCCATGTAGTCTGGGTTGGGCATCGTTGATTCTTCAAGAACCTTAAGGTATTCAAAGATTTCCACTACATACTCTGCCACCATAAGAGGATCATCATAGTCTTCGGCGTCCAGGTCCGCTACGCCCGCTTCGAAGGCTTGCTTGACATCGCCATGTTCCTGTTGAGCATCTTCGAGTACAAACTCTTCCTTTGTTTCCACAATGACACGGCTCTCAGTCTCTGTCACGGTAGTCTTTTTCTTTGTCGGCTCAATCTCGGGTTTAGGAGTGTCTTCTTTGCTTGACTGTTCGCTTCCAGCCGAACCTCTATGTCTCTTCTTTGTTGCCCCACCCATTACGCCAGACCCACTTGCGGGACGCTTGAGTTCAGCAGATCCAGTCTTCTTATTGTTGTCCTTTGCACCTAGGATTGAGCGTGTAGAAGTGGTACGAGATAGCTTCTGGATACCGGCGTTCTGAGTTGCTTTGGAGACAAGTCCGGCTTTCCCACTCAAAGTCTTCTTTCCATCTTTCGAGTCAACAACCTCGTTCTTAGTAACATTGCTCACGTCGCCCAATGCAGCGCGTTTCCGTTGCCCAGGCAAGGTGTTCGTGGTGGAAAAATTAGTATTGGACTTCTTGGTTGTTAAAGCTTTCTTAACGATTCCGGCGGTCATGCTATCGGGCACGGCTAAAGCCGCAGCTTTAGCCCTCGTCAAACGTGTAGTGCCACTGTTTTCGTCATTCTCATTGTTGATAGCGCGCTGGCGCACTGTTCGAGCCTATCATACTCAATCAGTATTTGGAAGCTCTAGTACCGATTCCAGCCCTGCTGTAGAACAGTCCACGTCTAGGTGACGGTGACATACCGGTGGCATATTGCGTTCCCTAGGCTGTACAGCCTTGCGATGCAGTGTTTGCTTGAAGAGACAGCGTCAGGTTTGCTTCAAGGTTCGTTTACGACGTGTCGAAGGCCTATCTGTAATGGTGGGCTGGTTCGAAGTATGGGTTAGCTATGACTGTTGCGCACTTATCAGTGCCATGCTTACAATACAGGTAGACTGCTGTAGCTTGAAAACGTTGTATTGTTCCAATTGGAGACGGTGTAGGTAGCTTTGAGAGCAGGGTATTATGAACAAGACTTTTGTTTATATTGGTAACGAAACGCTTGAGGATCCAAATAAAAAGGATTGAGCCTTACACAAGCTTTGCCTGGTGATGCTTCTCACTCCCTGCAGTGTGAGGATGCTCGAGATATGTTGTGTGGTGGGGAAAGTTGGTGGTGGTTGTCAAGGTAAACAGGCAAAAATCACGTCTCAAAGCCCGTGTTGCTTGTTTGCCGCTAGAGAAGATTGGCGTTTATATCGTCAGTCAACGAAGTTCCGGATTTGCAATGTATGTAAAGTAATTACAGATCAATGCGGATTGCTTTGAAGAGCCGTGTACGTGCTGCTAGGAATTGTAGGGTATGATGTTGAGTATCATGAGCGCGATAATGTACGCAAAGTGCTGGAGAACGTTTCGCGAAATGGTCGTGCCTTCGGTGTGCATGGCAACAGGATGACTAACCATGGACAGGGATCTTACCGCGTATACGCCATGAATGTCAAAATTGCCTGACACTTGTACAATCAATATGTCTTGTTGAGCGCATGTAGACATAGATAAACTTAGTGAGTCTTGTATCTTTACATGCTGCAACCACGATTACTCCTCCGCCAGCCGTCACGGCAATGGCAATGTCTATGTTCCCTTTCTCGTCGATCATATGCAACCGAAGTAATACCTCCGCCGGACCCAGCAGCAGCCGTCCAGCAGAATATTGGGACCACCTACGATCCTGGGCAACTCGATAATGGACCGGCCTTTGCTTTAAGAAGTTATAAGCCCCGTACTCCTGGTGTACGACATCTCAAGCGGCCAATCAACGATCACTTGTGGAAAGGCCGACCACATCTTCCGTTGACATTTCCAAGAAGGGGAAACCATATAGGAGGACGCAAAAATTCAGGAAGGATAACCGTGAGGCATCGTGGTGGAGGCCACAAGCGGAGGATACGGACTGTCGACTTCGATCGAATGGAAAGCGGCCAGCACATTGTAGAGCGAATAGAGCACGATCCGGGACGAAGTGCTCACATCGCCTTGCTTACCAGTGGAGAGACTGGAGCCAAAAGTTACATCGTTGCACCACAGGGTATGAGAGCTGGTGAAAAGATCGAGAGCTATAGGAAAGGGATACCGCAAGCTCTGTTGGATAGTCTGGGCGGGGCAACAGATGCTGGAATGATAGCAGCAAAGATAGCATGGAGAGGGAATTGTTTACCACTTCATATGATACCCACAGGCACCATAGTCCATAATGTGGGTCTCAGGAAGGGGGGAAGAGCACAGCTATGCAGGAGCGCCGGCACGTTCGCAGTGGTGGTCAACAAGAATGATGGGAACCATAAGACAGCAATGTATGTGGACGTTAGGCTGAAAAGCGGGGAGGTCCGCAGGATCCATAAAGATGCTTGTGCAACGATTGGAATTGCCAGTAATCTTAATTACAATCGTCGTCAGCTTGGTAAGGCAGGTAGGAGTAGGTGGTTGGGTATCCGACCTACTGTGAGAGGTCTGGCAATGAACGCAGCAGACCATCCTCACGGAGGAGGGCGTGGAAAATCCAAAGGGAATGTGCAACCAGTCAGCCCCTGGGGTCAATTGGTAAGTCTGCAAAGTCCTTTCCGACACCTCAAACCAGTTCTAACTTGTCTTCAGACGAAAGGTGGTTATAAGACGCGGAAGCGATCAAATATCAACCGAGCAGTGGTCACTCCTCGACCACGATCCTTGGGGAGGAAAGCGAACAAGGCAGCAAAGCGAAAGGCATAAAAATCTGGTGGTTTATGCTGCCTTATATATGAACGGTCACAACCGATTTAATCACCATCATCCAGTCCAGGATCCTGCACAACATAGTTTACTTCTACACATGCAGCTGCTAGTAAAAGGCCTACTGCATGTTCTCATCCCAGCAGTATGCCGTCGCAGAATTAAACGCCTTAGCATCCTTGTAGTGGTTTCTACCAGGTACTGACGAATTGCCGACACACTAAACCATGCCATAGGTACCTTATCAAGGCAGGGTAGTCGGTGGCTATTGAACTGTGGTAATGAGCAACAGTGCTTCAAGAACGCCAGAGAGCTAAGAGAAAAATCAGCTGAAATTTTCATACTTCAAGTCGTGGAGACAAATACTTTAGACTACGAGTAGTGAGATATAGTGACACGTATAAGGCTGATGATTCGCTGGTCGTTTGTGGAGGTTAAATGCGGCACCGGTTGCTGACTGAACTTCCACCGCTACTAGTGTAGGTATATATCGTTGCCTTGTTAGACCGTCAAACTGGCAGGTCAAGAACCAGATATATCGTTTCTCCAAGACATGAGGCAGCCAATTCGCGAGGCATTAATATATTGATTAACATTCTACTTCCCATAATGTCTTCTGGTGACGCCATAACCGACGACGGCTACTTCAACGATCTCTCCAGGCAACCAAGTCTACCCCAAAATGGATCAGACAGCCCTCCGGAGCGGAGCGCTACCACTATGAACGTCGAAGAAGGAGGAGCGCCAAGACAGAAGCGCGTTGCTTGTGTCATATGCAGGAAAAGAAAGCTCAAATGTGATGGAAGCAAGCCAAAATGCGGGACATGCGCAAGATTAGGACATTGTTGTGCGTATGATGAGGTACGGCGTAAGAGTGGACCCAAGAGAGGATATGTCAAAGAACTGGAGGCAAGATTAGGTTGGTATATTCGACAGGAGACCTGACACACTGGAGCTGATATGTGCTTCGTTCTCAGCGCAAGTTGAGACCCAGCTCAAGACCAAAGCTCCAAAGGCTCCTAATTCCGCCAAACCAACACCACAGCCCAAGGCACCTGAGCAGTCTGCAGCCGCTCCCCTAGTATTTGAAAGATCAAACTCCATCGGCATTGATATCAACAGCCAAGAGACAATGGACGGAATCTTTAATTCAACGAGCAATACACAGGATATCTCACCAGTACCATGCACGATGGTGGATGTAAACCTAGGAATCGATGACCCGATGTCATGGGAAATGATTGGACTAGGACTCGAGGAGCCCTTGCCAACGCAGGAGGCTATCGACGATTTGTTAGTCGACGTATCATTCTACCTACTGCTGTACTAATATTTCGATAGACATCAACTATTTTTCCAAAAGGTACATCCTTCTATGCCCATGATTCACCAATATCGATATCTGGCGGCGATGAATTTGGCTCCTCATATGCGCCCAGCTGTCTGCCTCCGCTATGCCATGTGGTGTCTTGCCGCCGGCGCGTCCGATAAATACTTCAACCACCAAGATATCTTCTATCGACGAGCACGTAAATACGCTGACCTTGATGACATGAAAGGGCAGGGTGAGGCATCGGCTGATATTAGTCATGCACAGTGCTGGGGCCTGATATCTACGTATGAGTTCAAGATGATGTGCTTTCCTAGGGCTTGGACGAGCGTGGGGAAATCGGTTCGCCTAGCACAGATGCTGGGACTTCATCGAATAGACGGTGCTGGCGTGGATTTCAAGCAATGTCTGCCACCACCTCGTGATTGGACTGATCGCGAACAGCGAAGGAGAACTTGGTGGATGGCATATTGTATGGATCGATATGCCAGTGTTGGAACGGGTTGGCCAATGGTCATTGATGAAAAAGATGTAAGTCGCACGAAATCGGGTCACGACCGACTGGTGGTATAGGTTCGTACTGATTACTCGCTTCAGATAATGACCAATCTCCCTGCGACTGAAGAGGCATATGATAAGAGTATACCGCAGGAGACTCCTTCACTGGATAACGTTAGGCGCTCAGAAGGGGCGGCGTCGCTCTCGCCTTTTGCAGGAGTGGTACTGATGGCCCACTTCTTCGGATGCAATCTCATACATCTCCAACGACCGGAACCTGATGAGCGGGATCACGACCTTCAAGGCGCATTTTGGAAACGTCATCGGAGTATGGACAATACGCTTCTAAACACTTCACTCAACCTTCCATTGCATCTCAGATTACCTGCTGGAATCCGAGATCCCAATACAGTGTTCCTCAATATGAATATTCACACATCTACGATATGCCTCCATCAAGCAGCCGTCTTTAAGGCAGAGAAAAACAATATGCCCAATAGTGTAATCGAGCAAAGCAGAACCCGCTGTCTTCTTGCTGCTAGCGAGATTACATCCGTTATGAGATTAATCAGCCATCTCGATGTTTCCGGAATGAATCCATTCATGGCGTTCTGCCTCTACATTGCAGCCCGCGTCTTTGTACACTTTTTGAAAAGATCGCCGGATGACCAAGAAGTCTGTGCGTCGTTGCGATTTCTTCTTAATGCAATGAACGCCCTGAAGAGAACGCAGCCTATCACGGAATCATTTCTTATCCAACTGAACCTGGACATCGTCGGCAGTGGCCTAGGTGCCTTGCTGCAGAACCCAGAACTTTCGTCTTCACTACTGAACGATATGGTAAGTGCCCGTTTCCACGTATAACTTTCTCAGGTTTTGTGTTCCAACAAGACCATTACTGATACACAAAAAGTCAAAACCACCTGTCGACAGCATATTCCAGGAAGCCAAATGCTCGCCGCTCTTCGGCGTCCAGGAAACTCCAAATACTCGCATAGTAGATCAAATGAATTATTTCACCACAAGCAAAAACGACATGTACGACTTCTTTCAGCCTCTTGATGGAGAAGCCCCCCGCGCAACACAGTATAGCCTACAAGACTTCAGCATCCCCACTCGGGAACAGCGGCAACCACGTAAAACATTACACCATGGGACAGCCGCCTTCCCTTCATACTCAAGTAGCAATCCCAGCCAAGGCTGGGCCGGTGGACAACAAGAAAGGTCATACGAAACTGCCAACTCCATCGGAATGGAAATGTCTGACCATGCAAGTGGAGGACACCATTCCACTAGCCTCACACCATCCAATTCTCACCCCGCATCATCCACGACCTCGCACTCCTCCCCCTCTGACGGAGACCCAAACAGCGCGTACGAAAAATGGGCCTCCAAACCCAAGGGACCAGCGCCAAACATGCCCTACCTAGATTATCCGCGTCCAAGCGCGACCCAACTCACATCCCCATCCGAGTCCGAAATCACAACGCCGCCGGTTGAAGCTCCAGGTGACCAGCAACATGACGATGGCAGCTTTACGATCACGGCTGGATGGCACCTGGAGAGTACGGGCGAAACGCCAAACCCCACGGCGGGAATGACGCCTCTTGGGGAGAGCGAATGGGCGCAGGTGCTCGGGGGGATGGGGTGGGATGGTGATGCTTTGGTAGCGGACGGGTTGGCTTGGGCGGCGACGACGGAGTCGATGACGTGATGATGAACCTCCGCGCTAATATACAGGAGATAGGATTTTGGAATATTCGACCAAATTATTTCGAGGATATGAGCCGGAACTTGATAATATTTCCGCAAGAGCTAGTATATATGGGCAATGGCATGCATACTCTGCAAGCGGTGGATCTGGGTAAAGGTTTGGCTAAGGGATTGGCATGATATGGAACCTTGTCAGCTATGATGACCTTTGCACATACTGTCCATTTTTAGTTTCCTTGCTGGCGTTTTCTCCTTCAGTACATCTTGGTTACGGGGGATTTTGGGGATTTTGGTGGCAGGTCTAACTTCCCTTATACAAACTCCACTATCAATGGCATATACAAGATGAATGTAGGAAGGGTCGAGGATATGAGAGGGGACAATTGAAATCGTCCATGGTAGATATCTGCGCGGCTCCTGCTTAATGGGAATTCAAATCGCTTTTGAACGGTCAATGCATCCCTTTTGGCCTTGATGGTCATCGCTGATGATCATGGAGCTTCGTACGCCTGCTCCTCCTTGCCTATTTAAACACGTCATCTATCGTGCCCACGTAACCGAATTCTCTGTATAAAAAATAATTAATGGACCACTCTAAACCGACTAGATTTGCGGTCGATGCATGTGCCATTCTTTTCACACCTCCCTACCCCTCCAACTTCTCCGGCAACAGGTTCCCCCTAACCCCGAACATCTTCCCCGTCACCCCCGCCGCAAACCCGTCCACCTGCCGTGCATACTGCTCCACCTGCCTCGAATTTAGCAGCACCTCCAGCCGATTCGGCTCCTGCGGCAGCTTAAACAGCCGCGTCCACTCGTCCTCTGGCAGCGGGGGCTGCTTGGCCAGCACGCGCGACTGGTTCTCGAGCTTGCGCTTTTGCTGCCAGGCGGTGATTTTGGTTTGTTCGCGGGCGAGCTGGCGCTGGTAGTATTGGTGGTTGTTGAGCTCGACATGGTGGGATTCGATGCTTTCGAGGAGGAGGTCGGCGGTTTTTTCGAGGAAAGGGTCGATGCTGAGGTCGAGGGAGTCGAAGTTGGGGTTGAGAGGGGCGGGGGTGGATATTAGGGTGGAGAGGGTAGGGGGAGAGTTTGAAGGAGGGGAGGGGGAGGAGGGGATTTGGTGGAGGAAAGAGGTGAGCAGGTGGGAATTGTGGATTTGGATGGGGAGTTCGAGGAGGATGTCTTGGTAGCGAAGATTGGATTTTGAGAGGCTGCGAGGATTAGAGCTGTGGAATATGGATAGAGAGGAGATGAAGGATTCGCAGACCTTTCCGTCGTAAATTTGCCTTCTTTGTAGGCGGCCATGAAGGAGGGGGATAGGCGGAAAGCACGGAGACTGAGACTGCCTTGCGAGCTTCGACTGACGTCGTGGACGATGGCGACTGTTCGTTCGTTCAACTCTTTCTGGTAGTAGAATTGATTTTCTATCATGTTCAGATTGACGAAGTTGCCTAGGTTTGCGCTGGTGTACCACCCGACATTATTTGCATCGACGTTGACCTCTCTTAGTTTCTTGATCATCTCTGTCTGATATGTCGCATTCGTCTTTGCCCGAGGAGCAGCGGCAGCAAGATTTGAGGCGGCATTGTTGTCATGATGTCCGTCTGTGGGCGGTAGATCCACTGTGGGGAAGGGGAAAGAGTTGGTGACTTGTAGTAATGACGATACGTCCATGCCCACGAGGAACCCAGTCGCCGTTGTCGGGAAAGTTTGCGAGCAGTGCTTTATTATCTTCATAACCACCTGTTTCTCTCTTAGCTTTATACTTGGCTGCAGTGATGATTATCCTACCAATGCCTCCACCTGGACCGTCTTGAGCGGGACTTCTTTTCTGCGAAGTATTAGGTTAATTGGTGGGGAAAAGGTAGATATTGCACATACAGTAATTCCGCCATGGTAGAAATAAACTGGTCACTGAGGTTGAAAGTCTGTGGTCCAAAAGTTGAACCTCTTACTCGCCTGCGATTATATTCCTGTGTGACAGTGTGAACAGCAATTCATACGCTATCCCTATGAAGACTAGGGCTGGGAGCGGACAAATTCCGCAGCAGGGGGGTTCCCGCCAGAACTTCTTCAGTTGATGAGTGTAGAGTAGTAGTACTTTGGATTTTCTTCTCGGCGATGATAGCCTTCTGCGGCAGCACTCACCTAGGGGAAGTACGCTTCTCTATAGAGTCTGCTGTCGAACCTACAATGCCATGTCCGGTTCCCTTGTCTATCTCTCCTTACATGCTTGGCCCTTCCATTCAGCAAGGATAACCAGCTTGGACATCGGGGTTGATCCTGCATCTGCATTTTGAATACCTAGCCAGACGAATGTCTTCTTCAACAAGATCTATGACTGGAAAGACGTGCTTTAGCCACTCTCTAGCAAACGCTCCTCCCCAGCCTGGTTGACTAAAACCGGATTTTGGGGTACTAAAACCGTTGGGCATGCATGTACTCCGGACTTTAGCTACCGATACCCAGTCTTTGGGGATATATGAACCGTACGATTCTCACAATTCCATACGTTTGTCCATTTCCCATTAGGACGGTATATACAGCAAGATGTTCTCCGATATTGTCATTCAAACCTTTGACGACCTCCAAGCGCCTCACCGACCCCTGAACAAACATAATGTTTACAAGGACAATACTTATCACAGGAGCCAACAGAGGCACGGGAAACCTCATTCTCGAGTATTCTCGTCAACTTGTCTGGCTGATATTCGGTTCAGACGTTGGTTACTTCATGCTCCAAGTCTCGGATACGCTCTCCATCAAACCACTATCTACCAGCCTCAAGGAAAGCAGAATCCGGAAAAGCAGCGGTCGTTGAACTGTGAAGGCTTGCATTTCAGGCGCTGGTTGATGTTGTTCAGCTGGAAGTCGCTAGCGATGAAAGCATCTAAGCCGCCAAGGAAGAAGTCCGTTCCAGGTGCGGACGACTTGATGTCTTTAGATCTTTCCGGCTCCCAAGGCAGCTACAACGCAATACCAACACTTCCGATGTCATTACCCTTCCAGATGGAAACCTACCGAATTCCTGAGACGAATCTAGCGCCACATTCAACACCAACCTCACATCGGTCGCCTTGGTAATATATACCCTCGATCCCCGCATCATGGGCATTTCTTGTGTTCCCGCATCAACTTTTCTTTTCCTCCACAGGAAGTTTCCCGCCTTCGCGAATGACATCTCACAAAATCACCAAAACGCTTTGAATGCGTCTTATACTAAATATGTTGAGATGGAGCCTACTGTGAGATTCAATAGTGCGAGTCCAGAGCATCGCCTAACCGCTTTGAATGGGTGGACGGACAGTAAGGATCCGATATATGGGGCGAAGGTGGTTATCGAGCCTACGGTTGTAGAGAAGTAGAAGTATGAAATCGATGTTTTATTACATGTAAAGCTTTTTCTTGGTCTTTCGAGAATTAGAAGAAGCTTAATGTGTAAGTAAACATCTTGCATGCTTAGGTCACAATAAACTTGTGCTGACCGCAACCACTTCAGATATGTTCGACGAAACCACCTCAAAAATCTTCTTCCTTCCTCAACCATCAGTCCTTCAACCTATCCATAATTGTTCCGCCCCGTCTTACATCTTTTGCAATCTTGTACAGATCGCTTGTCGACCTAAACTCTACCAAATCGACTGTCCACGAAGAATGAGGTTTTAACGGACGGAAGAAGTTTCACCAGACGGAAGAGTTTTTACTAAACGGAAGGGGATGAGGAGTTCACCAATCAGGTGCCGTGGCAGGGGTGATTTGATGTAATGTTGACCTGTAAAATGAACACCATTTGGAAATGTTTATCACTGCAGGTAGCAAACAATGTAATCCGGCAAAGTATCCACGTGTCATAGAGCCAATTCGTCCTCTGGACTCCATTGCACAAAGACCCAGCATGCCCCAATATATACAGCCCTCCACTTCTCACAAACCTCCTACAAACCCCAGAATAGACACCCCACCCTTCCAACCCGCTCACAACTTCCACCCACGCCCCTTCCCCCCAAACAACCCCCTTACCGCCCCCTCGCCCTCCCTCCCCCTCACCCTCTCCACCTCCCTCTCCAACCCTTTCCTCATTCTCCCAACCAGCACCTCCGCATCCTCATCATCCAAATCCTCCCTCTGCCCCTTCCCAAAAACCGTCCAGCTGCGCGCTTTCACCTCCGGCACATCGCCATTGCGCGGGATGATGTGGAAATGGACATGCGGCACCACTTGGGCGGCGCGGACGCCTGCCAGGTGATGGGTTAGTGTTTGTTGTTGACTACAGAGCAAGGAGTGAACGGGGGAAGGGGGAGCGATATCACCGTTGTTTTGCACGACGTTCCAATCCCCGCCTGCGCCCTCGAAGCCCCCTCCCTCGCCGTCCGCGACAACACCACCAACAACCGCACGGCTCACAACCCCCAGCCAGGCCCCCAGCGCCCGACCTTCCTCCACCGTCACGTCGCTCAGTTTCTCCCTGTGCGCTCGCGTCGCCAGCAGCACATGCCCGCGCGAAATGGGCGCGTGGTCCAGGAAGGCGAGGACGTGGCGGGTGGAGAGGAGGAGGTGGGATTTAGGTGGAGGGGGTGAGGATGGAGAGGGGGAGGGAGAGGTGGAGGGGAGGATAGAGCTGGGGGAGGGGGGAGGGGGGTTTGCGGAGGCGATGGCGCAGAAGGGGCAGGGGGAGGCGGGGGAAGTGGGGTAGGGGGAGGAGGAGTGGGGGGCGGATGGGGGCATTGGGTTGTGGGTTTTTGAGGGGAGGGTTAGGGAGGGAGGGAGGATTGGGGGGCGGAGTGAGTGTGGAGCTTTTGAAGGTGATAAAAGATGAACGGCGACGTCATCATCGGCGAAAATACGAAGGTTCGCCGATTCTTCGACTCCCTTCTGCTCCTTCAAGACCTTCCGAAATTTACTCTACTTGTTAGCTCTATTGACTTCGATTTTGACAGTCTTCATAGGAAGAATCCCCAACTTCAGACATTCAATTGAACTTCATACATATTTTCTTCGCTGGACAGAAATTTGGGATCGAAGTACAGAAAAATAGCTTGATTTGAACGCTCTTTCTCCGAATATTGATTTCTTCAACTAGGATGTGGAAGTAGAGAGTATGTGCGATGGTTGTTGAATGTCATATTCGCTCATTGGGTTAAGCAGTGGCGAAGGAAGAACCCCGTGAATCACAGGATCATGCATGACGTGTTCCTAGAGAGACACTCGCCTTCTAGAGTTCTGTTGCAAACTCCGTATAAGAAAGGAGCTTTTGAACGAGTCTGTATTTTATCACTGCTTCTAGAGTTTTATAGCTGTTGCTCTACTCTGGCGCCAGCTTCTCTAGAATCTTCCCATTCTTCAGTGGGTGCTTTGAACCCTTGGAAGTACTGTCGATAGGCCAGTCAGTATGTTTCCGCTCAAAAGCGGCATCATAGAACAGTACAGACCCGTTTCCTAAAGCTATTAAGATCATCCGCCGTGACTCCCTTGACCTCCTCCTTTCTCTGCCTTGATAGTGGGCTTCCGTTGGTTTCAGTATGCGGTAATCTTCGATAAGTAAGGAGTCTCCTCGACCCTGTTGTGTTCTCGCAGTCAGCGAATGGCGCTCAGTACTAGCAAGTCATCCTTAACCTCACATTTGTTGAAAGCTTGTACACACACGCTGACGACCTCGAGGCAAGGATGCATTGGAATTCCAAGCTCAACTTGCTCATCGTTAGCCGTCGGCATCCACATTGAGATTCTTCCGCCGTCAACCAGTGAGCTTGCAGCAAAATCGAGGATGTCGTTCAGCATGGCTTCGAAGCTGTACGGACGTTTGGGTGGGATGTATTTGTCTTGCCTATTTCGTTTAGCGGAATTACTCATGAAAAAAGTGAGTTTTTGCTTACAGATGTGCTGCTTCTCCATCACGGTAAACGACTTGTTTGGCACTACAATCTCTACTCCCGAGTACCCTTAGGCCTTCTCGAACACCATATGGTGGGTCACAGATGATGCCATCAAGCATCGTTCCCTTCCTTAGTGGACTGTGTGTTAGGTCCGAGATAAAGCCATCCAGGTATCTACTAGCTAATCCATACTGCTGAAAGTTGGTGACAATGTTGAGACCATCTTTGCCTCTGAGCATACGAGCATCGATGTCTGAGCCCATGGATATAGCGCCGAAATGTGAGCAGGCAATGGGAAAGCTTCCTGTTCCAACGAATGGGTCATAGAAAAGCTTTCCTGGTGCTGCAAGTGTAATGTTGGCTGTAAGTAAAGCCAGCTCTGAATCCATGGACGTAGTACTTAGATACTTCCTTGTCTTAAGACTGTAATCGTAGGCTGCGTCTCTCTGGCCGTCTGCAATCCATCGACCAAAATGGATTCGTCGCGGAGGTTTTACTCCCCATTCAGAGTCCTCAAATATGCGAAAGACCTGTTCCGAATTGTGCATTTGAATTACGCCGTTGAAGCCAAGGAATTGAAACGAGTTGATGATTTCTTTCCGCTCGCTCATAGTTCTTTTCCCCTGAAATGTGTCGAAATCGATTCTGAACGAGGAAGAACTGTAATGGGCCCACTGCGAGGACATCCGACGACGAATATCCTCATGAAGCTCTTCGTAGTTTGAACCGCTACCCCATAGCTCGTAGATTCCTTTACTCAGGATACTCCGAGCTACGAGATCCCTGGCAGCGGCTTCATTGCGCAGTCGGACAATGCAGTAGGGCGACTGTCAGAATGTCAGGATTCTTGAACTCGTGATTTTAACTCGGGAAACAAATCGAACTCAAGTAGAAGTATTGTTGCACACGTCTTTATAATGAACGAACGTACATACTCGCTGTAAACAAGAAACTCGACATTGATACCTGCAAGAGTAGCCAAAGCCTGGACTTCAGGCCTGCGAAAAGTCTCATGCATCTGCACGAAACGTATAAGATATTCCATATCTATCTCGGCACAAGGTTACAATATGGCGTGAGCGAATACCATATTTACCTCCTTCAGTCTGAACTTTACGTATTGGCATGTAGACGCTGAATTGGAAGTTTTTGGTACGAATGCTGGGGATAAATGGATCCATGAGTGCGCTTAGCGTAAGGCCAACAAATGTACGAACTTATGTGCATTTTTCTACTTATGTCAAACCTTCCGCGCACGAGAACCTAAGGATGTATTACAAGGCGTGAGAACCTTATCGTACATCTTCTATGAATTTACAAGAGCTTTAAAGCCAGCTCGCTATGCACAAGCGCTTTCATCACCCTTTAGCCTGAGGGCATAGTATCTTGCAATAAAGCTTAAGGCAGGCCTCTGCCAGAGTTCACCGCATTCGCGAGTTGACTAGTGTCAGGTCGGTTCTCTAGGAGTACGATATCAGCACTTCACAATCAACAAAGAACACGCAGCTAATAGGCGACTTACCAGCATATCGTTCATAGCTATCCAGATATAGATCGTCCGTGCTAGTAGTAGCTTTGACGCTCTCGTTTCCTTCTATAGCATCGACCCATCTGGCCCATCGGCTCCCCTCTTCCGGCTGCGGCCACCCACGATAGGGGGCCAATACCCTGCGCATTCTGATAATCCATGGTGCGAACTGTATATCCACGAAAGAGATATTGGTACCCAGAAAGAACGGACCTTGCGGATGTGCCGCATCTACAAGTTTGGCGATCTCGCTTCGCAATTCGGTGGCATGTTCGACTTGCTTGTCCGGCTCTTGCGCCTGCAAATACCGGTAGAAGGCTGGGGTGATGTTGCGATTAACCTAGATTAGGTGTAAGCATACATAATCGTATAAAGGACATATTGAAGAGCAGTACATACATGATCAGACCATAGACGGCAATGAGCTCGGCCCTTAGGGTCTCCAGGTAACAAAGGGGTCCCCAGATTTAGGTCCTCCAGCTAGATCCGATCAGCCTCAGTGGTTTGAATTATATAAATTCAATCTTACATATTCCATCAGTACGGTGCTTTCATAACATCCCCAGTCACCGTGTCGAAGTGCTGGGACAAGTCCACGTGGGTTAACCTCCAAGAGCGAATCTGGCTTTTTGTATGGATCGACCTCTATGTACTGATAGCTGAGTCCCTTGGCCTCCATGGAGATCCATACTCGTTGCACAAATGGACTAGATTGGTTAAGAAATGTTAGCTCTGACCTTCGCCTGTCGCGTTTTGTGCGGTGCATGTCATTACATGATGGATCTTGGGTGAACACATAGGTGCTTACCAAAAGCAGCCTCCGTAAAGCTTCAGCTCATGCTCTTTTGAATGCTTCTTTGCAGTGCTAAGGGCGGCGCCAGTAGCTTTCTTGTGGTAAGATTTCTGTTCAGTTTCCGATTTGTCAGCCATGGTCTGATGGCTCTAACAACAAGAGGTGAGTTCCGATTCAGAGTAGATGAGGTAAATAAGACAACGCGCAAGTAAATGGATCATCGAGATATGCCAAATACCATCACCGTAGCGATGACGCGCGATGTGCATACATGCATACAGTAGTCGGTTGCTGGTTGAAAACTCGCTTGTACATCGGCCGCAGCCGCTACAAGAATTCTCGCTCACCTGTGTTTTCCTCTTTACTCTCTCCTCCTTGAGAAAGTGTCGATAAATACTGTTCTTCTTTACGCGGTCACTTTCGTCGAGAGTATGCTTGTGTGGCCCTGCTGAACCATCCGCCTTGCCATTACCTCCGTTACCGTTTACTCTCTGTATCGTGTAATATCTATTCCCATCGCTACCTGGTCTGTTTAATCGTAGTGTACCGTCACTAGCTAGCTGTGTCGACCCGAGTACGTCGAAAGGGCGCTGTGCCTGTTGAGTTGGCATCAATCTGCCTGGCTGCCCAGGCGCGAAGAAGTTGTTGCTGTCAGATTCATCTACGCCAGAACTACCGAATTCAGAGGCCATTGCTTGCCTAGCTCCAGGGAAGTATTCTGTGATCTTAACCTTGACATCACATAGGTCTCGCTCTCGAGCTTGCCGCTTGCGCTTCTTCTTATTTGGATCTTCCGATTTTGGTGTTCCAGGAGGACGTCCTTTTAGCCGGCAATCCCAGTAATGTGAGACGAACGGCTTGCGCTTATATTTCTGGGTTGAGCGATGGGAATAAATATTGTCCACATGGGGAAAATATGTCAGAAACCTGCACATGGACGGTCAACAAGAAGCAAACGACGGTGACGTTGAGCATTTCACAACTTACTCGTCCTCGGTCAGCGTGATAACTTCATCTACGTCGAAAAGACGTCTCCTCCATTCTTCAAGGTTTGGTGGATTCGGGATCATCTTCAAATTCTTGAAGTGTCCTTCGGTAGTCCCTCCGTCTTGTATCGCGATGGGTCGAAGATCAATTTCATTTTGCAGACGTCCCAGGGCTTCATGGTGGACCTGAGGCTGGCTGGGTACCTGGGGATGAGGTGTAAGGACACCGAACTGGCCCGGTCGATTAAATGCATGGTCGAGCTGGTCATTGTGTGGCACCTGTGAGTGAAGATCTTGGAACCGAGGTGGGGGAGGCCTTTGATCGTAGGGAGTGCGCTGTTGCAGTTGTTGGAGGTGATGTTGATTGTCAAGCTGGGCATTGAATTGAAAAGGGTCTGATGCATCAAGTTCGAGCTGTGATGCTAGGGTTTCATGACCGGGATGATGGAAGAGGTTACCGTTGTGAAGATGGACCTCCATCGCAGCTACTTGAAGCGGCGTTGGTTTGAGTCTAGGATTGAGAAAAGCGGCGAGAGGTCGTGATGCAGGCCCAAATAAGCGACTTTGGCTAACCGGAAAGCGCTTGGTGCGATCACTCATCTACAATAACGGTCCTACTCTTCATGTTCTTCACAAGGACTGACACAGGTTCTATTGCAAATCGTACATATGGAAGTACTCAATCTTGAAATCGCACCATTGAACCTTCACTTTGTCTTGGAGAATCTCCAGACTGCGACTTTTAGACACAGTCTGGGAGATGCTTCAGCATCTCACCAACCTGGGCTCTTATTTACTATTGCCAGCCCCGCCGGTCTGCTTAAGGTACCTACTCTAAGGCTGCATCTTGCAAGTGGACCAAGTGGACGGGGCTTGCCAAATAGAGTATGAACTACCGGCCTGCAAACTTGGCACCAAGACTCTTTTCTTACCGCGAAGCCATCTTCATGTCGCAATACCTACAGTTCCAGCATCACGCAGGAACTTAGTCTTCTGCAGAGATGCTTAGTTGGACATGTTTCCCCCTCAAGCTAGGCCGCTACCGTCATACTGTGCTATCGCCTGCATCTTGCATGATGGGCAGAAGAAAATCAATCCGAACATTCTCTCTGCAGTCTCTCTGGTGTTTTCTGCAATTCGTCCGCTTTTTCCCTTCAACCTCGTGCCAGAATTTTGCCATTTCCACGTCACGATACAGTCAGGGCAAGGTGGACCTTAGCGGAATCTGTACGCCTAAGATTGATAACAGGAAGAGCTATAAGAGATGTAATACCTCGCATGTGCTCTCTATATTGTTCTTCAAATCTATAATTGATAGAATCGTATTTGCAATTACAACTCGTCTAGTTATTGAAAGTCATGCCAGAAGAAACTTTAGGGCAGCCTTCGTCCGAATCATTTGCTTCCAAAGCTTGCCATACCATTATACGGCCACTGGATCTGGCTGCTTCGTCTCTACCGTCTCAGCGGTTGAGCAATTGCTACCACATTATAGCAATTTCTGGGGAAGAGGCGTTGCTCGTCAATTCTCCGTATACTTGCCACCCTCACCTCCTCCACCTCGAATCTGTTGGAAAACCGCAAAGACTCTTAGCTAAAGCATTGACAGTAATGGCACCAATAAGGGATGATTATGCTACTGCCCCATACATCGATGCTTTCAATTGGAGTTTGGTGGTCAGCGCCCTCAAATCTTTGGTTGGAGCCGAGAGCTATGCATGGAAGCATCAGTCATACTACATTGTCGTTTTTAGGTCTCAAGTGCCTCTATCGACTAATCGCTCACATCTTGCGGCGCTAGATAAAAGATCTCATGCTGAAGCTATGGCAAGTGGAGGTCTGTTGAAGTACTGGTTTGGAGCCCCTGATGTCAATGGAAGGAACATGGCCACTTGTAAGCCTCATAATCAAAGCGCGTATCTCAAGAGAAATTAGCTAAGCACCTTAGGCATATGGCGGGATCGCGGTGATGCTAAGCGTGGAAGCATTGGTCAGGGACACAAGGAAGCCATGAGAGCGACGATCAATATGTACAGTGAATGGAAGCTGGAGCGCCTTACACTAGAAATTGGGGCCAACGTGGAGAGCTGGACTGTTGTGGATTATGAAGAGTGATGTCCCGGAAATTTTACTTGAATTGGGCAAGGCGATCCGCAAGATAGGCCTTGCAGTGTCCTACATACTCTCTAGTGAGAGTAAAGGTTTCTTGACCTGGGACGGGAGATAGTTTTGTAACAGGGTTTGCTTTGGCTATAAAAATAGATACTCTTGGGAACGGCGATCTTTGTTCTGTCCTCGACAAAGACATCTCAAGAACCTATTCAAAACTCATTTTGCTAAGGTACGGTACCGTATCAAAATATAATGGCACGTGATTGCCGGTCTATCGATAAGGGTTAACCTAGCCTTACTAAGCTGACATTTCGCGGGTAGGAAATACTCCGAAAATTCATGGTGAACACCCTACAGTCACCTTCTGTACAATCAAACCAACACTTCACCTCTCCTGCCATAAATTTCACCTCAACTTCACACTTCTTGAATATCAGATTCTAGTCTTTAATAGAAGCATCACCCCAAAGCCGCAATCATGAGCGGTGCACCAGCTCACAAGTCGAAAGTTTCGGACATTGTATGTAGAGCCTAGAGCCGCTTATAGTGAATGAAAACTGGGATAGCTAATTATTCTCCCCTCTCAGTCTCTAGCTGCTTTCGGGCGCCGTGAGATCGAACTCGCCGAGAATGAGATGCCTGGTCTGATGGCAACGAGAACAAAATATGCTCAAGATCAGCCTTTGAAGGGCGCACGTATTGCAGGATGCTTGCACATGAGTAAAACATAACACTATGGTTTGGCTGTTCAATATTGACATACGAGTGCAGCAATTCAGACAGCTGTGCTTATTGAGACACTCACATCCTTGGGCGCCGAGGTTACATGGTCGAGTTGCAACATCTTCAGTACTCAAGATCACGCTGCAGCAGCAATCGCTGCTGCGGGAACTCCTGTGTATGTTTACTCGGGTATGAGATAATCAGCTGCCTACTGACAGGTTTCAGCTTTGCATGGAAAGGAGAGACAGAAGAAGAGTACCAATGGTGTCTCGAACAGCAGCTAGTTGCGTTCAAGGACGGCAAACACCTGAATCTGATTCTAGATGATGGTGGTGATCTCACCGCGTTGGTTCACACCAAGTACCCGGAAATGCTCAAAGATTGCTACGGTGTCTCAGAGGAAACGACCACTGGGGTCCACCACCTATACCGAATGCTCAAGGGTGATAAATTGCTTATTCCAGCCGTCAATGTCAACGACTCGGTCACAAAATCAAAGTTTGACAACTTGTATGGTTGTAGGGAATCTCTCATTGATGGAATCAAACGTGCCACAGACGTCATGATTGCTGGAAAGGTTGCTGTTGTTGCTGGCTTCGGAGACGTCGGCAAAGGATGCGCACAGGCTCTACATAGCATGGGCGCCCGAGTCATTGTAACCGAAATCGATCCCATCAACGCTCTGCAAGCTGCTGTCTCCGGGTTCCAGGTTACTACAATGGAAGACGCTGCTCCACATGGCCAGATCTTCGTTACTACCACTGGGTGCCGTGACATCCTGACCGGTGCACACTTTGAGGTGATGAAGAACGATGCTGTCGTATGCAGTACGTAGTGAGACAACTGGCCCCACGCAAACTTATTTGCTAACGATTACATCAGATATTGGACATTTCGATATTGAAATCGACGTAGCCTGGTTGAAGGCTAACGCAAAGAGCGTCCAAAACATCAAGCCCCAAGTGGATCGCTACACAATGAAGAGCGGCCGCCATATCATCCTCCTCGCTGAAGGTCGTCTCGTCAACCTCGGATGCGCAACGGGCCATTCTTCGTTCGTCATGTCATGTTCGTTCACCAACCAAGTCCTGGCCCAAATCATGCTGTTCAAGGCCGAAGATGAAGCCTTCGGCAAGAGATACATTGAATTTGGCAAGACAGAGAAGAGGAAGATTGGGGTCTACGTTCTGCCCAAGATCTTGGATGAGCAGGTCGCCCTGTTACATCTGGACCATGTCAATGCGAAGCTCTCGAAGTTGACGGAGACCCAAGCCGAGTACCTGAGTCTGCCAGTCGAGGGGCCATTCAAGTCAGATATGTAAGTCTTTCAACTACAAAAATCCACTTGTGCGAAAATCAATCTGCTGACTTGTCTCGCCCAGCTACCGCTACTAAAACCTCACCTCTCACATCATACCCATCAACGCCAAATGCCCATTCAACACGAGTTACGACGAGATGCCAACCAAAAAGCATATGTCCTTCAACGGCCATTTCCTGTTACTCAAAAACTTTGCAGGGAGTCATCTCAACAAATGACATGGCATTCTAGAGCTAGAGCGAGCGTTAGGCGTTAGGTTTTCTTGACACTTCAACCATTGTCAGATAGATATCCATGTGCTCTTTAGATCGAGGCAGCGGTTCAGCATTCAATCGATAAGATACATTTCATCACCGTA
>JAABUL010001966.1_pt1 | contig 36291 bp, 28 predicted proteins | sample 5559151 | NCBI WGS metagenome assembly JAABUL01 (sample SAMN10711876, study PRJNA513368) | rock metagenome | isolation source: Antarctica rocks | place: Antarctica: Victoria Land, Pudding Butte sud | reverse complement strand
CGGGATCGACACGGGCCGTCTCGATCTCGGGGCCGCGTTGGCCTGGAGCGCGGTCGGCATCCCACTGGTCTGGGGCATCTGGGTCACGCTGTCGAAGTCCTTCGCGCTCTTCTCGTGAAGGCCGCCCAGCTCGTCGCACCCCGGGCGACGCCATGCTTGGCATGGTCCGGCCTCCCTTTGAGATGTGAATGCGGGCCGTTCGTCGCACGATGGCCTGCCACGTGTGGCATCGCCGGTCAGGCGAGGGCGCGCCGATTGTTGCGGCCCCAAACGGCGCTATATTGGCGGAATGCGCTTCACCCCTGAGTTCCTGGACGAGATCAAGGCGCGGGTGACCGTGTCGGACGTCGTCGGTCGGCGCGTCCGCTTGAAGAAACAGGGCCGAGAGTGGCGCGGGCTGTCGCCCTTCAATGCCGAGAAGACGCCCTCCTTCTATGTCAATGACGCGAAGATGGCCTGGTTCGACTTCTCGTCGGGCCGCAACGGCAACATCTTCGATTTCGTCATGGCCACCGACGGAATGAGCTTTCCCGAAGCCGTCGAGGCCCTGGCTTCCGAAGCCGGGCTCGAACTGCCCAAGACCAGTCCCGAGAGCCTAGCCCGCGAGGTGCAGCGCGCCGGGCTCGTCGAGGTGCTCGATCTGGCGGCCCTGTTCTTCGAGCGGACTCTCAAAGACCCGTCCGGCGCTCCGGGGCGCGGCTACCTCGCGGCCAGGGGCATCGCGGCGACCGCGCAGGCCGAGTTCCGCCTCGGGTTCGCGCCGGCCGAACGCTATGCCCTGCGCGACCACCTCGCCGGCAAGGGCGCTTCCGTCGACACCATGATCGAGGCGGGGCTCCTGGTGCATGGCGAAGGTATCGCGGTTCCCTACGACCGTTTCCGCGATCGGGTGATGTTCCCGATCCAGGACAGATCCAGCCGCGTGATCGCTTTCGGGGGTCGGGCGCTCGACCCCAACGTACCGGCCAAATATCTGAACTCGCCCGAGACCCCGGTCTTCCACAAGGGCGGCGGGCTCTACAATCTCCACCGGGCTCGCAAGCCCGCCCAGGATCGCGGCACCGTCGTCGCGGTCGAGGGCTACATCGATGTCATCGCCCTCACGGCGGCGGGCTTCCCGCATGTCGTGGCGGGGCTCGGCACCGCCTTGACGATCGATCAATGCGAACTCCTGTGGCGCATGTCGGCCGAGCCGACCCTGTGCTTCGATGGTGATGGGGCCGGGCGCCGCGCGGCCTACAAGGCGATCGATACGGCCCTGCCGGCCCTCACTCCCGAAAAGACGCTGCGCTTCGCTTTCCTGCCCGACGGCCAGGATCCCGACGACCTTGCCAGGAGCGGCGGCACCGCCGCCATCGCGGCCGTGCTGGCCGGGGCGAAGCCCCTCGTCGAGGTGCTATGGGGGCGCGAGACCGAGAACATCGCGCTCGACACGCCGGAACACCGGGCAGGGCTCGAGTACCGGCTTGCCGAACTCGCCCGGTCCATCGGCGACGAGGCATTGCGGCGTCACTATCAATCCGAGCTGCGGACCCGTCTCAATGCCCTGACGGGCGGGCGACGTTATGGACCCCCGCAGCGGGCTTGGCAGGGGGGGCCCGCCAAGCCCTTCCACCCGCGCTTCGGTCCACCGCTTCTGCGCGGCTATCGGGGCTCGGCTCCCGCCCCCCTGAGCGGCCGCCTCGCCGCTTCGGCCCATCCCGCGCCCGGCACCTATGGGCGCCGCGATGTCGAGATCCTGACCGTGGTGATGAACCACCCGGCTCTGCTCGATCGCTACGCCGAGGATCTGGCGCATCTCGACTTCGACAACCCGGAACTTGCGCGATTGCGCGACCTCATGGTCGGTCTCCTGTCCGAGCACGTCCCGGACCATGCAGCTTTCAAGGCGGTGCTCGATGCCCGGGGCGCGGGTGATTTATGGCGGCGCGTCCAGGGCGTTGCCGAGCGCGCGCCTCTCTGGTCCACACGGCCCGCGGCAGCCCTGGAAGACGCGGAGTTGAGTTTGCAGCAGGCCCTGGCCTTGCACCGCAAGGCTCGGGAATTACATAAAGACCTTGCAAAAGCCCGTGATGCACTGGCGCGCGACGATTCCGAGGGGCGCTTCGCCGAGCTTTGCGACATCCAGGCTCAGTTGGCGATATTGGAGAGAACCGAGGCGATGGTAGAGGGGTACGGAACCCTGTCGGGCCATAAGACCCTCGGTGATTGACGAGCCTCGGCGCCTGTCGGACGCTATGGTTAACAATGAATTCACAGCCTTGGCCGATGGTGCTGGCAGGACGTGATCGCAACGGCCGAGGTCGGGCATGGCTATAGGGTATCAAGCGAGCGCGAGCCTCACCGGATCTCGCGCCCGGTCGGAGCGGACGATGGCGAAAAAGGACAATGATAAGGTCGAGGGTGAAGGCGCCGTGACCGAGCCGGTGGCCGACAGCCCTCTGCTCGACCTGTCCGATGCCGCCGTCAAGCGCATGATCAAGGCGGCCAAGCGTCGTGGTTTCGTGACTCACGACGAACTCAATGCGGTGCTGCCGTCCGAAGAGGTCACGTCCGACCAGATCGAAGACATCTATTCCATGTTGAGCGAGATGGGCATCAGCGTGGTCGAGAGCGAGGAGGCCGAGGAAGGCGCTGCGGCTCCCGAGGAGAAGGCGGACGAGGAGGAGGAAGTCGAGGGCGGCGACCTCGTCGAGGCACCCCGTCCGACCGCCGTGGCCACGCGGTCGAGCGAGCCGGCCGACCGGACCGACGACCCCGTCCGCATGTATCTTCGCGAGATGGGATCCGTGGAATTGCTGTCCCGCGAGGGCGAGATCGCGATCGCCAAGCGGATCGAGGCCGGCCGCGAGGCCATGATCGCGGGTCTTTGCGAGAGCCCGCTGACGTTCCAGGCCATCATCATCTGGCGTGACGAGCTCAACGACGCCAAGGTGCTGTTGCGCGAGATCATCGATCTCGAGGCCACTTATGCCGGGCCCGACGGCAAGAACACGCCCAAGATCGACATGACCGCGCCGGACGCCCAGGAACTCGTGGCGGCCCGCGAAGCCGCGGCGCCCGCGACCGCACCGCGCAACCCGCCGGCCGGCCTCGGCGGCGACATGCCGATCGCCGAGGATGCCTTCGATGACGACGACGACATGGAGAATTCCGTATCGCTCTCCGCCATGGAGACGGAACTGAAGCCGAAGGTTCTCGAGACCTTCGACCGCATCGCCGATGCCTACAAGAAGCTTCGTCGCCTGCAGGACCAGAACGTCGAGAACAAGCTCGGTGGCGACACCCTGTCGCCCGCCCAAGAGCGAAAGTACAAGGACCTGAAGAAGGCGGTGGTGGCCGACGTGAAGTCGCTGGCACTGAACCAGAACCGCATCGACGCTCTGGTCGAGCAGCTCTACGACATCAACAAGAAGCTGATCGGCCACGAGATGAAGCTGATGCGCCTGGCCGAGAGCTGCGGCGTGGCGCGCGAGGATTTCCTGCGCAACTACCAGAACTCGGAACTCGATCCGAAGTGGCTGCTGCGCGTGTCGAAGCTCGGCGGCCGTGGATGGAAGGAGTTCGTGGCGCGCGAGAAGGACGGCATCCACGGGCTACGTGGCGACATCCACAATCTGTCGACCGAGACCGGCCTCGAGATCCTCGAATTCCGCAAGATCGTGCATATCGTTCAGAAGGGCGAACGCGAGGCGCGGCAGGCCAAGAAGGAAATGGTGGAGGCCAATCTCCGCCTCGTCATCTCGATCGCCAAGAAATACACCAACCGTGGCCTGCAGTTCCTGGACCTCATCCAGGAAGGCAACATCGGTCTGATGAAAGCCGTGGACAAGTTCGAGTACCGTCGCGGCTACAAGTTCTCGACCTATGCCACGTGGTGGATCCGCCAGGCCATCACGCGGTCCATCGCCGACCAGGCCAGGACCATTCGAATCCCGGTCCACATGATCGAGACGATCAACAAGATCGTCCGCACGTCGCGGCAGATGCTGCACGAGATCGGCCGCGAACCGACGCCCGAGGAGCTGGCCGAGAAGCTTGCCATGCCGCTCGAAAAGGTGCGCAAGGTCCTGAAGATCGCCAAGGAGCCGATCAGCCTCGAGACGCCGATCGGCGACGAGGAGGATTCGCATCTCGGCGACTTCATCGAGGACAAGAATGCGATCCTGCCGATCGACGCCGCGATCCAGTCGAACCTGCGCGAGACCACGACACGGGTCCTGGCCTCTCTCACGCCGCGCGAGGAACGCGTGTTGCGCATGCGGTTCGGCATCGGCATGAACACCGACCACACGCTCGAAGAGGTGGGGCAGCAGTTTTCCGTGACGCGCGAGCGCATTCGCCAGATCGAGGCCAAGGCGCTACGCAAGCTGAAGCACCCGTCCCGCTCCCGGAAGCTCCGGAGCTTCCTCGACAACTGACGATACGCGGAAAGCCCGACGGACCGGGTTTTCCGGTCCTAAATGCACAAGCCGGGCGACGACGGACGAAATTGCGTCGGTCGTTGCCATCCCGACGCGTCACTTCTTTTCGAGAAGCAGCTGTCCTTTGTTCTGGATCATGGTTTGGGCCTTCTGGGCGATCATGGCCAGCACCCAGGGAAGCTGCAACGCCAGCATGACGTGATCCTCGGCCACGTCGATCGTGCCCGTCACGGTCTGTCCGATGGCGCTGACCCGGAAATCCAGGTGGTGGCCCGTCCAGCGGTCCTCCAAGACGGCGAGCTTGCCGGCATATTGCTCCTTCATTTGCTCGATCCCGGTCTGCAGGCGGCGCTGCGCCTCCAAGGCACCGAGTTGGTGCGGGATCGAGACGACGAGCGGTTTGGTCATGGGGCACCCGGGATGTGGCTTCCGGCCTGATATAGGCGGGGGTCCCGGCAATTCACAGCGGCACGGCCCGGGCCGTGCGTCGTGCTTCAGGCGACGCAGAGCGGAGGCGACTGCGTGGTCAGCCGTCGCCGAAGGTCCTCGTCCTGCCGCATGAGTCGCTTCAACAGGTCCAGCGCCGCATCCTGGTCGAGGCCTCGGCCATCGAGAGCCTTGATGAGCTGCAATTGCTGCTCGATCAGGAACCTGACGTTGCCGATCTCGCGTGCCACCATGGTGTCTTCGCCTGCCCGAAACATCGCGGGACCCTTCCTGCAGGGGTCGGAACTATGATCAAACTGTCGCGAAAGCTTTAAGGATCGGTTCTCCCGCGGGTGCCGGGTCGAGGGCCTTGGATCATGGCCCGGATCCGCTTGGCCAAAGCATCGACTGCGAAAGGCTTCGTCATCATCTGCATATCGTGGTCGAGATGGCCGTTGCCGAAGGCGGCATTCTCGGCATAACCGGTGATGAACAGCACCTTGAGGCCAGGCCGCTTCGCCATCGCCTGCTCGGCCATCTGGCGTCCGTTCATGCCGGGTAGGCCGACGTCCGTGACGAGGAGATCGATGCGGCGTGGTGATCCGATCACCTCGAGCCCCGACGGGCCGTCGGGGGCCTCGAGGGCCGTGTAGCCGAGATCCTGGAGCACCTCGAGCACGAGGCCACGGACCGTAACGTTGTCCTCCACGACGAGCACTGTCTCGCCCTGCTCGGCGCGCGGTGGGGCGCCGGCGGCTTCTGTCGCCGCCTCCGCGTCGTGGCCGCGGTGGCGCGGCAGGTAGATCCGGATGTTGGTTCCCTGTCCGGGCTCGGACTGGATCTTGATGTGCCCATCCGATTGCTTGACGAAACCGTAGATCATGCTGAGACCGAGGCCAGTGCCCTGGCCGAGTGGCTTGGTCGTGAAGAAAGGGTCGAAAGCCCGCGCGATCACGTCGGACGACATGCCGGTGCCCGTATCGGTCACCGAGACCATGACGTATTGGCCTGCATCGACCCCGGGCTCACGTGCCACATCCGCTTCGTCAAGCACTGTATTGGCTGTCTCGACCACGAGGCGCCCGCCGTCCGGCATGGCATCGCGTGCGTTGATGGCGAGGTTCAGGAGGGCGTTCTCGAGTTGATGCGGGTCGCAGAGCGTGAGCCACAGCCCCGGTGTCTCGACGCTCTGGAGCACGATGCTCTCGCCGAGGGTGCGCCGGAGCAGCTCACTCATGGACTGAACGAGCCCATTCGCATCGACCGGCTTGGCTTCGAGCGGCTGGCGGCGCGAGAAGGCGAGCAGCCGGTGCGTGAGCGCCGCGGCGCGATTGGCGGACGTCATCGCGAGGCCGGCATAGCGCTCCAGCGTATCGGTCCTTCCTTGCCCCAATCGCTTCTGCATCAGGGCCAGCGAGCCGATGATACCGGTCAGGAGGTTGTTGAAGTCATGCGCGATGCCGCCTGTCAGCTGGCCGATGGCCTCCATCTTCTGAGCCTGCCGAAGCTGGTCCTCGGCCCGGCGCTGCGCCGTGATGTCGCGCGAGATGCCGATCAGCAGCTCGCCTTGGCCTCCCTCGATGGCCAGCGGCGCCAGGACGCTCTCGGCCGTGCGCGCCTCGCCGTCGACCGCGACGTTCATCTCGTACTGCACCGGGAGGCCGGTGGCGGCGCATTCGAGGCACCGCGCCAGCAACGGATCGTCGGGGTTTGTGGCGTCCGAGACATCCCGCCCGACGATGTCGGTCGCGGCACGGCCCATGAAGATCTCGGTCTCTGCATTGACGGCCTCGAACACGGCGCGGCCGCCCGGCCCCACCCGGATCAGGAAGATCGACGCCGGGGCGTTCTCGAACAAGGTGCGGAACCGGGCTTCGCTCGACGCCAGTTCGGCCGTGCGCTGCTCCACACGGGTTTCCAGCGTCGCATTGAGGTCGAGCAATGCGGTTTCGGCCCTGGCGCGCTCCAACGCTTCCCACATGCGCGCCGCGACCTCGCCGATCAGCGCGATCTCCTCGGCGGACCAGCGGCGTCGGTCGGCCCGGCCGAGCGTCAGCACGGCCCGGAGCTGCCCATCGCGGATCAGCGGCACCGCCACGGCCGTGCCGAGATCGCGCCCTAGCGCGCCGCCGGCCGTGACCGTCGTGCCGGATGCCGCAGTCTCGACGTCGAACACGCTCGTCAGGCCGCGGAGCAGGTCCTCGACGTGGGCCTGGCCCAAGGTCTCGAAGGAAATCGCACCCGAGAGCGGCTCCACGGTTCCGTCGGACCATCCAGTCTCGAACACCAGGGCCTGCCTGTCGGCCGTGACTTCGCCGTAGCCGGCCCGGTTGGCGTGCAGGTGGCGGCCGACGGCTTCGGCCGTCGTTGCCATGACCTCGGCGGAATCGGTTAACTCGCGCAGGCGGTCTCCCAGGACCAGCAGGAAGCTCTGGCGGGTCTGGTTGCGCCGCAGGATGGCGGTGGCCTGAACACGTTCGAGCGCATCCCACGTTCGGGTCGCGACATCCTCGACCAGCCCGACTTCCTCGGGCAACCAGGCACGGGGACCCGCCGCCGCCACATGGAACAGAGCCCGCAATCTACCGTCGCGGATCAGCGGAACGGCGAGCCCGGCCCCGCCGTCGGCCGCCTGCGACGTGACGACCGTCATACCGGCTTCGAGATCGGCCACACGGCCGAATCCCAGAGGATCGAGCGGCATCAGTCGAGGGTAGCCTGCGGCGGCGGCAGAGCCCGCGGCGGCCGTCGAATCCCAGTCGTGGAAGGTCCATTCGGCTTCCACGGCGGCTTGGCGGTGGGCGAGATCGACCTCGGCGTAGATGACTCTGAAGGCGTCGACCTCGCGTCCGAGCACCGTCGTGCCCGCGGCCGTGATCTCGTGCGGCGCGGTTGCGGCGCGGAACCGATCGGCCAAGCCCAGCAGGAGGGCCTGGCGGTTCTCGACGACCTTGCGCTCGCCGACAGCCTCGGTCGTGCCCTGCCAGCACGCCACGGCATCGGGACTGCGGCGCAGAACGGCGCGCGACCGCATCCAGCGATATGAGCCTTCACCGGTCCGCATACGATGTTCGATGTCGTAGGGCCGGCCTGTCGCGATGGCGCCGGCCCAGGTCGCCGCAGTCCGGGCCTTGTCGTCGGGATGGATTGCGCCCATCCAGCCATCACCGAGGATGTCCGACTCGGGCAAGCCGGTCAGCGCCAACCAGCCCGGACTGAGTTGGACGACGGCCCCTGTGCGGTCGGCGGACCAGCCGGCGTCGTGAACCGCATCGGTTCGCGCCCGGGCAGGGTCCCGCTCGGCTTGCCGCATCGACGCTACCAAGATCGCCGCAAGGACCAGACCGTCCCGTCCGACGACGGGACTCCCGTCGAGGTCGAGCGGGAGACCGCCGGCCGACATCGTGCGGCCGACGACCGATGAACTTCGACCGTTCAGCACGGCCGTGATCACATCGGCGACCTCCGGCCAGGCGCCGTCGGCTTCCAGACCGAGGCGCCCCGGGCCCGAGCCCAGGAGCTTCCCGAAAGCATCATTGTAGATCGCGACGCCGTTCCGGCCCCAGAACGATGCCATCGGCACGGGCGACAGGAGCAGCGTATCGACTACGGCGGTCATGCGCTCGGGCCAGCCCCCGATCGGTCCCAAAAACGTCGAGTCCCAGGCGAAGGTCCGGATCGCCGTCCTCATGTCCCCGGGTTCTTCGGATCGGCCCACGGAAGACAGGCCTGAGGGGCGGGGCAAAGATCGGCTCATCGCGCCAGCATCGTCGTTCAAAATCCCCGGCCGGCTTCCCCTCGGGCAGGAGACCTCCGCCGATCCCTGTACCGGATCCGACGCCGTTTCGCAGCCCTTGAGCCGGCCACTCGACCCGAACCGGATCCGCGACAAAGATCACGGCAGATTCGGACTGGGGAGAATCCGATGATGCGAAGCGCCGCTGCGGCGGGCAGAGCGGATTCGATGGTACCACCACCCCGGATCGAACGGGGGACCTCTAGATCCACAATCTAGCGCTCTAACCAGCTGAGCTATGGCGGCACGCTTCGCGCGAGGCAGGAGAGCGATAAGAGCAAATTCGCGGGAAATCAAGCGGCCCACGACGTCCTGCACGGGGGACCTCGCGAAACGGTGGGTTTGTCCTCGGGAGAAGCCCGCCGCGGTCAACTGTCCCGGAACCGGGACATTGCCATGGCCTTCAGAGGTTGCAGAGCGCCGAACGCGAGCTTCTGGGCGAGGCTCACCAGTTCGCGGCCTTGGGTCGTCATGACGTGCATCTGCCGGCCGACATGGTCGGCATTGAGCGCCACGACCTCGGGGATGGATTTGGCACTCATCAGAGCGGTGCAAAGGTCGCCCGTTGCGGCCATATTGGCCCGGACGGCTTCCAGGAGCGTGGCATTGTACTGGACAAGAGCATCCGCCGGCCCGGACACGTCCTGCGGGATGGCGCGGCCGCCACGATCCGCCGCCGCACCTGCATGGCTCGCCGCGCCTTCGCTGGTCAGCATCCCGCGCGGTGCCGAGTGGTCGACCTCGCGACCGAGACCCCCAGCCGCGGTGCCGGCCGAGACGGCATCCTGGGCAGTTCGGCCAGCGATCGCCACAGCTCGGTCTGTGGGAGCCATCACTTGCTCGGCCGCGGCTTCGATACTTGCAGTCGGCGCATCCGCCACGGCGCCCGCCGAGGCCGACGAGCGATGCGCGATGTCGTCCACGGCTTCGGCGGCCTTGCGAGCCGCCTCGTCCATCATCTCGCTGGTGACGGCATGGATCGCGACGACACCCCGCATCGGATCCGTCGCCTCGTCGGGGTGAAACGGATCCGAACTCCCGAGCGATGTCTCTGGAGACGTGACGTCGGTCTCGGTGCGCCGTCGTTCCGGCCGCGGCTTGCGCGTCATGGGGCACGTGTCGTGTCGGTGGACATGGATCGGCTCAGCATTGGGGTGAGAGGAAGGTGCAGGTGGTCGCGACTCGTCGGGCTGCCGAACTACGGCCGTTACCGCCGCTTCGGTACCTCTCGCAGCTTCAGTGCAGAGAGGTTTCAGGGCCGTCGATGGCGCAGGCGTCGGACCCGGCCACGATGGACGGTTGGGAAGCCGGCGGCGTCGGCCCGAGAGCCGCGTCGCCAAGGCTGTATCGCGAAGGCTTCAGCCCTGGTTCATGACCCCGTCGGTCGACGACTTCATCGAAGAGGAAGCGGACTGGACGACCCCCTGGGCGGTCGACTGCATGATGGAACCCAGTTCCTTGGCCTGGTCCTGGATGGTGGTCATCTGGGCCTTGGCGTAGTCGGACTGAAGGGCGAGAACCTCCTGGAGGTCCTTGGCTCGCACGAGTTTCTGTGCCAGATCGAAGGCGCCGCGGACATTGCTTTCCGCGAATCCCATGGCCTTGGTGCCAATGGTCTTGGCGTTGCTTTGAACGCTGGCCGCGGTCGTGTCGGCTTGGCCGGCAGCCTTCTGGGCAGCGGTCATGAAGCCATCGAAGGCCCGCCTGGCCTGATCGACGCTCTTTTCCGCCATCTCGCGCATGTCGGACGGAATCTCGTAGGACGGCGTAGTCATCACATTCTCTCCTGTTGGCGATCTACTGGACGGAACTTGGGGCGTATCGCCCGGCCCGGTGCAAGGCCGAAAACGGAACCGCGACCATCGCGCGGGCACCGCGGTCCCTACCCCAAGGTGTACTGCGATGCAATATTATTGTGCATCGCAGGATGGAACTTTTCGCTGCGCCATGTCGTCCCGCGGACGCGCGCGCTGCGTTGGCCGCTGCACGATACACTAAGTTTCTGTTAAAACGTGCTAACCTGCGAAAAGGTGGCGTTAGAGTCGTGTTAAATGTCGGCCCCGTGCTTGAAGGTCGTCGGGTTGGAGTTCAGGCGATAGCGATGCAACGATCTGCCGACAGGAATGACGGCCTCTTGGAGGACATCGACCAAGCTTTCGCCGAGTCCGCTTTCACAGCGTCGAAGGCAAGCTGCGCGGCCTTTGCGATCGTGCGGACCGACAGCCGAGAGGTCGTCTGGGCCAATGCGGCCGCGGCGGCCTTCTGGGGCAGCCGCGACTTCGAAGACCTTGCCCGTGCCCTGTTCGGGCCGCCGGAGGGCGTCGGCCGAGGTTGGCTCGGCAGCCTGGCCGGCGGCTTCGTCCCGGGCCGCGCCCCGCAACTGGCCCGACCGGCCGTTGGTCGTGGGTTGCGCATGCGCGACAGCCTCGTGCTGGGCCGGTCCTGGCGGGGTCCAGGCGGTGAAAGCCTGATGGGCTTCGCAGTGCCGCAAACAGGAACTCTCCACGATCACCCCGATGACGCTTGGCGCCAGGGAGCGACGGATTCGGCCGGCGCTCCGCGGGCCGCAACCCGCGAGACCCACGGTTCCACGACGCTCGACCGTCACGGCGCCGAGTCGTCCTGGCCAGAAGGCACCGGCGGGCCGGCTATGGACCTCGCGCGGCGGAGCCAGCTCGCGATCCTGCGGGACAGGCTCAATGCCGCGGTCGACGGCACCGCCAGCCTGAGGCTGCTGTGGCGGACCGACCGCGACGACGCGATAACGCAGATCGACGATCGGACCTTCGCTCGCCTGGGATGTCCAGTCCGCTTCGCGCGACGATCGCTCGCCGAGGTCGTGGCGGGTTTCGACAGTCTCGCAGCCGAACGGCTCCGCGTCGCCCTGGCCTCCCGGACCACATGGTCCGGCATCTCGGTGCGTTTGCCAGTGGCGGATGGCGCATTGGACGTACCAATCGTCCTGAGCGCGTCCCCCATGTTCGACCCGGATCGGACCTTCGCCGGCTACCGGGGCTTCGGCACCATCGACCTCGGCCAACTCGGGTTGGCGCTGCAGGGCTCGCGGCCTGTCGCCGCAGGAACGGCGCGCGACCCGGAAGTTCCACTCCGTCGCGAACCGATCAAAACGCCATCACCGGACCAAGAACCCGAGCAGGACGAAGAACCCGCCGCGGCTCCCGCGGCACCCTTGAGCGGAGCCATCCGCGAGCCGGTCCCGTCGGCCATGACGCCGGCGTCGGACCAGCAGGCGGACGCGCCGGCTTCTCCCGGGTCTCCGGGACCCTCGAGCGACCCCGTGTCGGCTCCGCAGCGCGGCCCGTCGGCCAACGTGGTGCACCTCCGGCGGATCCCGGCCCCGATGCCCGTCGGTTCCGCCGGGGACGCTCCGCACCACGGGACGGCCAAGTCTACGCCCTTGGAGGCTGGCGAACCCGCTACGGCGTTGCCGACCGACGAACTCGCCTTCCTGGCGCTGGGGGACGCTTTACGGGCACAGATCGACATCGTGCCGCTGCAGGACGTCGGGTCCGAGACGCCCCAGGCATCGCCGTCGTCGACCGAATCTAAAGCCGGTCTCCCCGTGCCGGCCTCGAGCCTCGTGCAGGCCGCTTCGCCCCACCTCGAAGCTGCAGGTCGCGAGACGCAGGCCGGCGACGGCTCTGCGGCGCGCCAACCGGTACCCGACAGTTCCGCCGCGTCGCTGATCGACCAGCTACCGACGGCCCTGCTGGTGTTCGTGGGTCCCAGGCCGGTCGCTGCGAACCGGGCGGCTTCGGATCTCCTGGACTATGCGGCCCCTGCCGACCTCGTGCAGGTGGGAGAAGGTCGGGTGATATCCGGAGCCTCGCGCCCCGACACCGGCGCAGCGACCCTGCGCAACGCCCGGGGCGAAGAGATCCTGGTCGAGGCCGCGAAGGTCGGTATCGGTTGGCAGGGTGCGGCCGCCACCCTGTGGACGTTGGTGCCCCACCCTCGGGCTGCGCCGCGCTCTTCCGAGGGTGAGCGACCGGACGGCGCCGAGGCGACCGCGGGCGATCTGCTGGACCACGTCGACGATGCCGTGGCATTGCTCGACGCGAACGGTTTCGTCCGTCGCCTGAACCGCCGCGGTGAGAGCTGGTTCAGCCGCCCCGGTGTCGACGGCATCGTCGGTCGGAGTTTCATGGAACTGCTGGCGCCCGACAGCCGCGCTACGGGCTCGGCGCTGCTCGGGGAGGCCGGGAGCCAGAGCCGCCACAACGCGGTGCCGCTCCAGCGCGAGGTCCTCGTCCGTACGGCCGACCACGTCCCTTTGCCCATGCTGCTGACGATGGGTCGTGTGGGGACTTCGGAGTTCTACGCGACGCTGCGCGACTTGTCGGCGCTGAAGCGCGCCGAGACGGAGCTAGCCCGGACGGCGCGGGAACGCGAGCGCGACACCGCCCGGTCCTCCGACTTCCTGGCCAAGATCAGCCACGAGATCCGCACGCCGCTCAATGCGATCCTGGGCTTCGCCGAAGTCATCATGGACGAACGCTTCGGCCCGCTCGGCAATTCCCGCTACAAGGACTACCTGAGGGATATCCACGCGTCCGGCACGCTGGTGATGACGCTGGTCAGCGACCTGCTCGACCTGTCGCGGATCCAGGCCGGGCAGCTCGATCTGGATGTCGGCGCCGTGGACGTGAACAAGATCGTCACTGAAAGCGTGGCCCAGATGCAGCCCGAAGCGCATCGCGAGCGCGTCATCATGCGAACCTCGCTGAACCATCGGATCCCGGCCGTGCTGGTGGACGAGCGCTCGGCCCGTCAGATCGTGCAGAACCTCCTGTCCAACGCCGTCAAGTTCAACGAGCCCGGCGGACAGGTCATCGTGTCGACGGCGCCGGGCGACGCCGGAACAGTGGTGCTGCGGGTCCGCGACACGGGCATCGGCATGACCGACGCTGAGATCGCGGCGGCTCTGGAGCCGTTCCAGCAGGTGTCATCTTTGGGCCCGGCCAACGGCAACGGGCTGGGCCTTCCACTGACCCGTGCCCTGATCGGCGCCAATGGCGCCAGCATGGCAATCCGGAGCCGACCGCACGAGGGCACCCTGGTCGAGGTGGCGTTCGCCGCCGCGATGCCGGAGGCTGCCCGCCTGCCGGCCTGAGCCACCTGTCCGTCGCCGACGCCACGTTCAGCCTTTCTCCTGTCGGCCGCATCGCGGCGTCTCAGGACCACGATGCCGAGCAGGTTCTTGCGAACCTGCTTACACCTAGAATGTTCAGCAGCGTTGATTGCGCTTTGAAAAGCAAATCAACCGTGGCGCAGGCCACGCAGGGCTGCTCAGGGCAGGGGTCTTGCGTCTTCGGCCCCTGACCGTGCGATGGCCGGAGACCTTCAGGATTTCGCGGCCAGCAAATCCTCGATCTCGAGACGACGGGTGTACATGGCGACGGCGCCGTCGCGATCTCTCGGCCAGTGGTCGCGTGGCCGGTCCCAATAGAGTTCGACGCCGTTGCCGTCGGGATCGCGCAGGTAGAGCGCTTCGCTGACCCCATGATCGCTGGCGCCATCGAGCGGGATGCCGGCCGCGATCAAGCGACGCAGCGCGTCGGCGAGCGCCGCGCGGGTCGGGTAGAGGATCGCGGCGTGGAACAGCCCCGTGGTGCCGGGCGCCGGCGGGCCGCCGCCGAGGCTCTCCCAGGTATTGAGGCCGATCTGGTGATGGTAGCCCCCGGCCGACACGAAGGCCGCCTGCGGCCCGAAGCGCTGCATCAGTTCGAAGCCGAGCACGCCGCAATAGAAGGCCAGCGCGCGGTCGAGGTCCGCCACCTTGAGGTGGACGTGGCCGATGGTGGTGCCGGGATGGATCGGTCCGAAGTCCGCACCAGGGTCTCGCGCGTCGCCCATCGTGGCCCCTCCTGTCCGCGTGTCCGGGGCTGGGAGCGGTCCCGACGCGATCTGTCGCAGGATAACGAGCGCGGTAGCGGCCGCAAGGTCCCATGTCGGGGCCGGACGAGGACGCCGCGGCCTTCGTTTCGCCCGTAAATGCTTCATAAACATCCTTGCCGAAGCGGAGGAGCGCCCGCCGCGGCAGGCGAGTCTGAGGAGTTTCGGGTGCCAAGCTTCGCCGATCGGGCGGAACCAGCAGGGCAGCGGTGCTGGGTCGGAGTCGTTGCCGCGTTCACAGTGCTGGTGGGGGTGGCCGGGCTCGGCGCCTGCACGTTCGACGAGGCCCGGCCTGGCCTTGAGATTCCGGTGCCCGGTGTCTTCGACCACGCGGGCCGTGGCGGGGCCGAGCCGGGCGGGGCGGCGGTCGCCACGCCGGTGGCCCCCCTGCCGGTGAACTGGCCCAAGGTGTTCGGCTCGCCCGAACTGTCGCGCCTGGCCGAGTTCACGGCGCACGGCAACCTCGACGTCGCGGTCGCGGCCGCGCGGATCCGCGAAGCCGACGCCCAGACCGCGATCGCGAGCGCGCCCCTGTTTCCGCAGGCGACGTCGAGCGATACGACGGGCCGCAGCTTCTCGCCCGGCACCATCCGGTCGGGCAACGGCACGAGCCGCACGATCGCCACCACCAGCTTCAATCTCGGACTGACGGCCAGCTACGAACTCGACCTCTGGGGCCGCAACCGGTTCGCCAGCCTCGCGGCGACCGAGAACGCCGTGGCGGCACGCTTCGCCCGCGACACGTTGGTCTTGTCCGCGGTGGCGGCGGTCGCCAACAGCTATTTCACGCTGCTCTCGGCTCAGGACAGGCTCGGGATTGCCGAGAACAACCTCAAGGATGCGCGTTTCGGGCTCGAGGCCATCAAGGGCCGGCTCTCGGTCGGCACCGCTACGGCGCTCGAGGTCGCCCAGCAGCAGAGCGTGGTGGACCAGCAGCTCGCGACCTTCCCGCCGCTGCAGCAGCAGTTGCAGCAAGCCAAGACCGCCATCGCGCTCCTGACGGGCCGGGTCCCCGAGAGCCTCGCCATCAAGGGTGGAAGCCTCTCTGCCCTGAAGCCGCCGATCATCCCGCCCGGCCTGCCGTCGCAGGTGCTCCGGCGGCGGCCCGACGTCGCCGAGGCCGAAGCCACGCTTGGATCGGCCGACGCCGCCGTGCTGTCGGCCCGCGCCGCGCTGTTTCCCACTCTCACCCTCACGGCGAGCGGCGGGGTGGAGAGCCTGGCGCTGAGGACGCTGCTGTCGCCGGCCGCGGCCTTCGGCAGCATGGGGGCCGGACTGGCTTCGCCTCTGCTCGACGGCGGCGCGCTGAAGGGCGAACTCGATCTGCAGCGGGGGCGCGATCTCGAAGATCTCCAGGCCTACCGCAAGTCCGTGGTCCAGTCGCTGGTCGACGTCGAGAATGCGCTGATCGCCATCCAGCAGAACACCGAGCACGAGAAGCGGTTGGCCGCCGTGGTGGCATCGGCCCGCCTCGCCTATGATATAACCAGGGTGCGGCTGCGCGAAGGAACCATCGACATCCTCACGGTTCTCAACACCGAGCAGACGCTCTTCGCGGCCCTGGACGCCGAGGCCGTGGTGCGGCTGGCGCGCTTCACCGCGCTGTCGAGTCTGGCCCAGGCGATCGGGGGTGGCTGGACGCGGCCCGAACAGCTCGAAGTGCCGGCGCTCGACGGGCTGACGCCGGTTCCGGCCGAAGCTCTGCGGCCGGAACCCCCGCCCAGGGGGTCGGACCGGACGGATGCCAACGGCTATACCGCAGGCGCCGGAGCGGCCGCCCCACGGGCCGCCGGAGGGCCGTCATGAAGCGGCTGCTGGTCCTCACGCTGATCGTCCTCATCGGCGCCGTCGTGATGGCCGAGCGGTTTCCGTCGGTCCATGCGCGCGTGCCGTGGCTGCCCGGCATTCCGGGCGTGACGACGGCGGGGTCATCGGGCGACAAGGCTGCGGATGACGCGAGCGCAGGTGGCGAAACGTCCGGTGAGAGCCGCAGCGGGTCCGGTGCTCGCAAGCGGTTCGGGGCCGACGGGCCGATCCCGGTGCTGACCTCGCCCGTGCGCTACGCCGACGTGCCGATCACGGCCGATGTGCTCGGCACGGTCCAGGCCACCAACAACGTGACGGCCCGCAGCCAGATCGACGGCAAGCTGATCGAGATCGCCTTCAAGGAAGGGCAGGACGTGAAGAAGGGCGATGTGATCGCCCGGATCGATCCCGCCACCTACAAGGCGCTCTACGACGGGACGGTGGCCAAGAAGGCCCAGGACGAGGCCATGCTGAACAATGCTCAGGTCGACCTCGTCCGCTACCAGAAGCTGGCCGAGACTCAGTACGGCTCCCACCAGCAGGCCGACACCCAGAAGGCCATGGTGGCGCAATACACGGCCCAGCTGGCGCAGGACCAGGCCAACATCGACAACAGCAAGGCGACGCTGGACTACGCCACGATCCGTTCGCCGATCGACGGACGGACCGGCATCCGGCAGGTCGACCAGGGCAACGTCGTGCATGCCGGCGACACGATCGGCATCGTGACGATCGCCCAGGTGAAGCCGATCGCGGCGATCTTCAACCTGCCCCAGCAATGGCTCCGGCCGGTCAATGCCGCCACGGCCCGGGGCACGCTGCGGCTCGAGGCGCGCGACGGCGACACCGGCGAGGTGCTCGATACCGGCACCCTTCAGGTGGTCGACAATACGGTCGACCAGACGACCGGCACCGTGAAGATGAAAGGGAGCTTCCCGAACGGCAACGGCCAGCTCTGGCCCGGCCAGTTCGTCAACCTCAGGCTCTACGTCGACACGCTGAGCCATGTCGTCGTGGTGCCGACGCCGGCCGTGCAGCGTGGCCCGGATGGCGCCTTCGTCTACGTCGTGGCCGACGACAAGGCCGTGATGACCAAGGTGACGGCCGGGCGTCAGACGGAAGCCGACACGGTACTGACGGCCGGCCTCGCGCCGCCGGCCGCCGTGATCACCACGGGCTTCACCCGCCTGACCGACGGCGCCAAGGTATCGGTGTCGGGCGCCACTGCCGCGACGGGCACGCCCCCGGATCCCGGGAGCGGTCCGCCCGCCAAGGCGGATGCATCAGCTGACGCCAAGCTGACGGCCGACGCTCCCGCGAAGCCGGGCGCGACCCCGGATCGTGCCGCAGACGCGAAAGCCGAATCCCAAGGAGGTGGACCGGAGGCCGTGCACCGTCGCCGCAAGCGGGATGCCGCCCAGGCCGGGGCGATCAACTGATGCGGACGGGCAGGATCCCTCCTGTTCCCTCCCGGGAGTAGGCGCAGCCCGTGAACATCTCGGCGCCCTTCATCCTGCGGCCGATCGCGACCGCGCTGCTCGCGGTGGCGGTGCTGCTGGCCGGGCTGATGGGGTTTCGGCAGCTGTCGGTGTCGTCGCTGCCGCAGGTGGACTTCCCCACCATCCAGGTCACGACGCAACTGCCCGGCGCCAACCCCGACACCATCGCGTCGCTGGTGACGGCCTCGCTCGAACGGCAGTTCGGCCAGATCCCGGCGCTGGCCGCCATGGCGTCGCAGAGTTCCTTCGGTCTCAGCCAGGTCACGCTGCAGTTCAACCTCGACCGCGACATCGACGCGGCCGCCCAGGACGTCCAGTCGGCCATCAACGCGGCCGCTTCGACCTTGCCGCGCAACCTTCCCTATCCACCCGTCTATGCCAAGGTGAACCCGGCCGACACGCCCGTCCTCACGCTGGCGTTCACCTCCCGCAGCGTGCCGCTCCGGGAGCTGAGCGATGTCGCCGACACGCTCCTGGCGCCTCGCCTGTCCCAGGTCTCGGGCGTCGGGCATGTGTCGGTCGAGGGCAACATCCGGCCGGCGATCCGCATCCAGGCCGACCTGTCGCGGCTCGCCGCCTACGCGATCTCGCTCGAAGACCTGCGCTCGGCCATCGTGGCGGCCAATGTGGCGGGCTCGAAGGGCTCGCTCGACGGAACGTCCCAGGCCTATACGATAGCGGCCAACGACCAGATCGACGCGGCCAAGAGCTACGAGACCGTGGTGGTGGCCTACCGGAACGAAGCGCCGGTGCTGCTGCGCGACGTCGCCCGCGTGGTGGAAGGACTAGAGAACGCGCGCGTCGGCGGCTGGTACGCGGGCGAGCCTGCCATCATCATCGACGTGCAGCGCCAGCCGGGCGCCAACGTGGTCCAGACGGTCGACCGCGTGCTGGCGGAACTGCCGCGCCTGCAGCGCTCGCTGAGCGCGGGCGCGACGCTGAAGATCGTGCACGATTCCACAGAAACCATCCGGGCCTCGATCCGCGACGTCGAATGGACGCTGGTGCTCTCGGCCGGCCTGGTGGTCCTGGTCGTGCTGCTGTTCCTGCGCACCGTGCGGGCCACGCTGATCGCGGGCGTGGCGTTGCCGTTGTCGATCGTCGCGACCTTCGCCGTGATGTGGGCGGCGGGCTTCGGGCTCGACAACCTCTCGCTCATGGCGCTGACGATCGGCACCGGATTCGTGGTCGACGACGCCATCGTGATGATCGAGAACGTGGTACGCCAGATCGAGGACGGACAGCCGCCACTCGAGGCGGCCCTGAAGGGCGCGCGCGAGATCGGCTTCACGGTGGTGTCGCTCACGGTGTCGCTGATCGCCGTGTTCATCCCGCTGCTGTTCATGACCGGCATCGTGGGCCGCATGTTCCGCGAATTCGCCCTCACGCTCACCTTCGCGGTGATCGTCTCGGCCGTCATCTCGCTGACCCTCACGCCCATGATGTGCGGCCGGCTGCTGAGGCCCGCTCCGCCGCGGGGCAGGGAACCCTGGCTCATGCGCCTCGCCGAGGCGCCCGTGGCCCTCATGGCCCGCGGCTACGAAGCCACGCTCGCCCTCGCGCTGCGCCGTCAGGGCCTGATGCTGCTGCTCACCGCGGCGACGCTCGGGCTCACCGTGTGGCTCTACGTCATCGTGCCCAAGGGCTTCCTGCCCGCGCAGGACACCGGGCTGATCGACGTCGTGCTCGAAGGGTCGCCTCAGGCCTCCTTCGCCGAGATGAGCCGGCTCCAGGCCGAGGCCGAGGCGGCGCTGAAGTCCGACTCCGACATCGTCGGCACGGTCGCGGTGCTGGGCGTCGGCACGCTCAACCCGACGTCCAACGTCGCCCACCTGCAGCTCACGCTGAAGCCGTCCGACGATCGCCGGGATGCCGCCGCGGTGGTGGCGGAACGGGTCAGGACCGTGCTGGCCGCCATCCCGGGCGCCACGCCCTACGTGAAGCCCGTGCAGGACATCCAGATCGCCACCGTGGCGAGCCGCTCGCAATATCAGTACACGCTGACCGGCACCGACGTGACGGCCGTGACCCGATGGTCGACGAAGCTCGTGTCGCGACTGCGGCAGGACCCGCTCTTCGCCCATGTGGCGGCCGAGGTCCAGGACGGGGGTTTGCGCGCCTTCGTCGACATCGACCGGGGGAAGGCGGGGCGGCTCGGCGTCACGACCCAGATGATCGACGACACGCTGAACGACGCCTTCGGGCAGCGGCAGATCTCGACCATCTACGGGCAATCGAACCAGTATCGCGTGATCCTCGAAGCCGCGCCCGGATCCGCCGACGATCCGCGCATCCTCGACAGGCTCTACGTCGGCGTGACCAACGGCACGACCTCGGCCACGACCTCGACGGGCGGCGTCACGACGGCCGCCACCACCACGGCCGCCACGCCGGGCGCCCAGGTGCCGCTGTTCAGCTTCGCCACGCTGAAGCGCACCACGGCGCCCCTGGCCGTCGCCCATCAAGAACAGTTCCCGGCCGCCGCCATCTCGTTCGATCTCGCGAGGGGCGCGTCGCTCGGCGAGGCCGTGAGCGGCATCCGGGCGGCCGAGCGCGACATCGGCCTGCCGGCCTCGATCCTGGGGGTGTTCGGGGCCGATGCGGCCGAGTTCACGAAGTCGCTCGCCGGCGAGCCCTGGCTGGTGCTGGCCGCCGTGGTGGCGATCTACCTCGTTCTCGGCACCCTCTACGAGAGCTTCATCCACCCGCTCACCATCTTGTCGACGCTGCCGTCTGCGGGAGTGGGCGCGCTACTGGCCCTGATGGCCACGGGGCAGGAGCTATCGATCGTGGCGCTGATCGGCATCATCCTGCTGATGGGCATCGTGAAGAAGAACGCCATCATGATGATCGACTTCGCCACCGCGGCCGAGCGCGACGAGGGGCTGTCCCCCTTCGACGCCATCGAGCGGGCCTGCCGGCTGCGCTTCCGCCCCATCATGATGACCACGCTGGCGGCGCTGTTCGGCGCCATACCGCTGGCTCTGGCGCACGGCAGCGGCGCCGAGCTGCGGGTGCCGCTCGGCATCACGATCATCGGCGGGCTGCTGCTGAGCCAATTGCTGACGCTCTACACGACACCGGTGATCTACCTGCAGATGGAGGCGCTCGGCCGGCGTTTCGGGATGGGCACGACGCCGACCGCGCCGGCCGAGGCCGAGGCGGCGCCGGAGATCCGGCGGGCGGCGGAGTGAGCAGTCGCGACAACCGCGATCTCTCAATCAACTGTTGCTTGATCAGGACGAACGTGATCCACGCCATGGATTAATAATAGAATCAGCACAGAACGCGCCTTAATTGGGAGACGACGTTGAAAGCAGAAGCACTTCCGATTGGCGCGGTCATCGGTGAGAAGCGCCGGTTCGAAGTTCCGATTTGCCAGCGCACCTATGTCTGGACAGATGGCAAGCAACTGCCTAAATGCTTCCAGCATATTGCGCGCAAATCGAGGGCACTCCTGAACGGACATCGCCCCGACTTGGCGCATCATATGGGCGCTCTGATTGTTCAGCCGGAAGGCAGCTTCTCCATCGGGCGCGTGCCCACCTTTCTGGTGATCGACGGTCAGCAACGCCTCACGACTTTCCAGGTGTTCCTGGCGGTTCTTCGTGAATTGGCCCGCGACCGCGGCTTGGAAACGGTTCGCAACCAGTTGCTGGGCTACGTCCTCAACGAAGGTGAGCACCTCATTGCTGATCCCTTGAAGGAGCGATACAAGCTCCAGCCGACGGGGTTCGCCCGCGGTCTGTTCCGCGACCTCGTTGATCGCGAGCTACCGGATATTGGGAGGCGCTATCCGACATTCTACTATCAGAACAATTGGGTGGCGCACTGGCCGCGGTCCGATGGCCGCAAAGCACCGACAGACTTCTCCGCCCCGACGGACGATGCGATGCGCACCGCGATCGAGGAGCGGGATCGCCTCAAGCACACTCTTGGCAACCTGACGCTACTAACGCCTGCCGAAAATCCCTCGATCTCAAAGGGCCCGTATGTCGGTCAGCCGGGTGGAAACAAGCGGGAACGCTTGCGCGGGTCTTTGCTCAAGCTGAATCACGAGATCGCCAACAACGATCATTGGGACGAGACGTTCATCCGCGTGGGCGCGGATCGCCTCGGAACGCTTGCCAAGACGGCGGCGGAGTAAGGACGCCCTGAGGCCGGCGGCATGTCGGTGCCAGCGGCAACCATGGAGGGTGAGATGACGCTGAGGATTGATGTGGAGGAAGGCGCGGCCCGCTGGCGTGAGCTTCTGGCCGAGGTCGAGGCCGGCCGAGACGTCGTCATTGCGCGCGGCGCGGAAACGGTGGCGCGCGTGACGAAAGCCGATGTACCGCAGATCGGTCGTCAGGCGGCCATCGAGGCGATTTTCGAGGCCCGACGCGGTCTTCCTTCGACAACTGTGGAAGAGATCCTGGCGTGGCGTGACGAAGGGCGTCGATGACCATCGTCGTCGATGCCTCAATGGCGGCAGCTTGGCTTCTGCCGGACGAATTCAGTGAGGCGTCGGATCGCATTTTGCGCTTGCTTCAGGCGACGGATGGTTTGGTGCCGTCGATCTTTAGGCATGAGGTCCGCCATATCCTCCTGATCGCAGAGCGCAGGAAGCGGGTAATGCCGGCCAAGGTCGACGAGTTGCTGGGACGCCTCGCTGCCCTTCCGGTTCGCGACGGCGGTCACTCCGAGGATCATGATGTCATCGCTCTGGCTCGCACAGGCGGCCTGACCGCCTACGACGCCGCCTACGTCGCCCTCGCCCTCTCGACCGGATCGTCTCTCGCAACCCTCGATAGGGCCATGGCCGCCGCCGCCAGCACCCACGGCCTCGACATCCTCGGACCCCTCGCCTCGTGAACATCTCCGCCCCCTTCATTCGCCGCCCGATCGGCACGACGCTGCTGGCCATCGGGCTGTTCCTGGTGGGTGCGGTCGCCTATTTCCAGCTGCCGGTCGCGAGCCTGCCGGCCGTCGATTTCCCGGCCATTCGGGTGGGAGCGTCGCGGCCCGGGGCCGATCCGGGCATCATGGCCGCCACCGTGGCGGCGCCGCTGGAACGCCGCTTGGGCGAGATCTCGGGCCTCAACGAGATGACCTCGACCTCGACGCTGGGCTCCTCCTCCATCACGCTGCAGTTCGACCTCAGCCGCAACGTCGACGACGCGGCTCGCGACGTGCAAGCCGCGCTCAACGCCGCCATCACCGACCTGCCCGGCGATCTCCCGGCGCTGCCGACCTACCGCAAGGCCAATTCGGCCGCGTTCCCGGTCTTCATCCTGGCGCTCACATCCGACACGCTGCCCGTGACGGCGCTCTACGACGCCGCCGACACCGTGATCGCCCAGAAGATCTCCCAGGTCGACGGCGTCGCCGAGGTCACGGTCAACGGCGCCGCCCAGCCCGCCATCCGGGTTCGCATCGACCCGCAGCGCCTGGCCGCCATGGCGCTCTCGGTCGACGCCATCCGCACGGCCATCGGCAACGCCAATGTCGGCCAGGCGATCGGCTCCTTCGACGGGCCGGACCTGACCGAGACGCTGGCCACCAGCGACCGCCTCTCGACCCCGGAGGAGTTCGGCGCCATCGTGGTACGCAGCCGGAAAGGCACGGTGGTCAAGCTGTCCGACGTCGCCACGGTGGAACGCGGCAACAAGAGCCGCCGCGCCGCGGGCTGGTACAACAAGAAACCCTCCGTGCTGCTGATCGTGACCAAGCAGCCCAAGGCCAACGTCATCGACACGGTGGATCGCGTGCGGGCGCTGCTGCCGCAGCTCAAGCGCTGGGTGCCGGCCGGTGTCGACATCTCGATCTTCACTGACCGCACCGTGACGATCCGGGCCGGGGTGCGCGACATCCAGATCACGCTGCTCATCACCTGCGCGCTGGTGATGGCGGTGGTGTTCGGGTTCCTGCGCCGGGCCACCCCGACGATCGCGGCCGGCGTGGCGGTGCCCTTGTCGCTGGCCGGCACGGTGGCCTGCATGTACGCGGCCGGCTTCAGCCTCGACAACCTCAGCCTCATGGCCATCACGATCTCGGTCGGCTTCGTGGTCGACGACGCCATCGTGATGATCGAGAACGTGTCGCGCAATATCGAGCGCGGCATGCCGCCCGTCAGGGCCGCCCTGCTGGGGTCGAAGCAGATCGGCTTCACGGTGGTGTCGATCAGCCTGTCGCTGGTGGCGGCCTTCGTGCCGCTGCTCTTCATGGGCGGCATCATCGGCGCCTTCTTCCGCGAGTTCTCGCTGACCCTGACGTTCGCGGTGGTGATCTCGACCCTTGTGTCGCTGACCCTGACCCCGATGGTCTGCGCCCATTTCATGAAGCCGCACGACCACCGGCCGCCCAATCGGCTCGATCGTGCCGTCGAAGGTGGCCTCGCGCGGGTCGTCGGGTTCTATGCGCGGACCCTCCGGGTGGCGCTGCGCCACCCCTGGGCCATGGTGCTCGTCATGGTGCTGACGATCGGGCTCACGGTCGAGATGTTCAAGGACACGCCGAAGGGCTTCGTGCCCGAAGACGACACGGGCCTCATCATGGGCCAGACCCAGGCGGCCGCCGACATCTCGTTTCCTGCCATGGCGGCGCTGCAGGAGCGCCTGTCCGACGCCATCCTCAAGGATCAGGCCGTCGAGGGTGTCGGCTCCTTCATCGGCGGCGGAGGCGGCGTCAATTCGGGCTCGCTGTTCATCGGGCTGAAACCCGAGGGCGAGCGCCCCACGGCCGCCAAGGTGATCGACCGGCTGCGCGCCAAGCTGTCGCGCACGCCCGGCATCACCCTGTTCATGATCCCGATCCAGGATCTCCGGGCCGGCGGGCGGGGCGGCAAGGGCTCCTACCAGTTCACATTGTGGGACGCCGACCTCGACGAACTCCAGCTCTGGCAGCCCCGCGTGCTGGCGCGTTTGAGGACGGTGCCGGGCGTGGTCGACATGTCGACCGACCGCGAACAGGGCGGGCTCCAGGCCGAGGTGGTGATCGACCGTCCCGCGGCGGCCCGACTCGGCGTCGCCATCCAGTCGATCGACGACGCGCTCGGCGACGCTTTCGGCGAACGGCAGATCTCCACCATCTACGGGGCGCGCAACCAGTACCGCGTCGTGCTCGAGGTGGCGCCTCGGGACCAGCGCGACCCGTCCGACATCGGCCGCATCTACGTGCCCGGAAAGGGCGGCATCCAGGTGCCGCTGTCGGCCTTCGCCACCGTGGTGCGCCGCGCGTCGCCCCTGGTCGTGAACCATCAGGGGGCGTTCCCGTCCGTCACCTTGAGCTATAACCTCGCCGACGGGGCCAGCCTCGAGACGACCAGCAACCTCATCCGGCAGGCCGTGGGGGACATGCACCTTCCCGACGGACTGCACGCGGATTTCGCCGGGGACGCGCTGGTGTTCCAGCAGGGCGCCGGCGGGCAGGGGCTGCTGGTGCTGGCGGCGCTGGGCTCGATCTACATCATCCTGGGCGTGCTCTACGAAAGCCTGACCCACCCGCTGACGATCCTATCGACCCTGCCGTCGGCGGGCCTCGGCGCGCTTCTGGCAGTGCGGGCCGTCGGCATGGAACTGACCGTGATCGCCTTCATCGGCATCATCCTCTTGATCGGCATCGTGAAGAAGAACGGCATCATGCTGGTGGACTTCGCCATCCATGCCGAACGCAGCGGCGGCTCGAGCCCGCGCGACGCCATCTACGCGGCCTGCCTGGAGCGGTTCCGGCCGATCCTGATGACCACGCTGGCGGCCCTGTTCGGCGCCATGCCGATCGCCTTCGGCGCGGGTGTGGGGGCGGAACTGCGCCGCCCGCTCGGCGTCACCATCATGGGCGGGCTGATCCTCAGCCAGGCGCTGACGCTCTACACGACGCCGATCATCTACCTCGGCATGGCGCGGCTGCAGCGGGTGCGCTGGCGGTTCCGGCGGCGGAGCTCGCGGGGAATCCCGGTGCCGGCCGGGGAGTAGAAGGGAAAGGTGGGACGGCGCTTGCACGCGGCCGCAAGCCTGCAGCCAAGCCGACGGCGGCCCGGTGCTTGCATTCCCGCCCGCAACCGTAGTGCAATGGAGCATGGGTCCGAAGCGGCCCGTCCGGGAGAATCACCGTGAAGCGTTTCGCCTTCGTCGCCGGAGCCGTGATGGGCTCGGTGCTGGCCTTCGGCACGGGAACCGCCCAGGCCAAGGACTGGACCAAGGTCACGATCGCCACCGAGGGCGCCTACGAGCCCTGGAACTTCGTGCAGCCCGACGGCAAGCTGGCCGGGTTCGAGATCGATCTTGCCCACGATCTGTGCACCCGCATGAAGGTCGAGTGCAACATCGTCCAGAACGACTGGGACGGCATGATCCCGGCGCTGACGGCCGGCAAGTTCGACGCCATCATGGCGGGCATGAGTGTGACGTCGAAGCGCCTGGAGGTGATCGACTTCTCCCACACCTACGCGGCCGGGCCGTCCGGCTTCTTGGTGCCGGAGTCGAGCAGCCTCGCCAAGCTGCCCGGCACGGGCGAGATTCTCAACCTCTCGTCGGACGATGCCAAGAACAAGGACATCATCGATCAGATGCGGGTCATGCTGAAAGGCAAGACCATCGGCGTTCAGGTCGCCACCATCCAGGGCAATTTTGCTCAGAAGTACTTCAAGGACGTCGCGACCATCCAGGAATACAAGACCACGGAGCAGCACGACCTCGACCTCATGGCAGGCCGCATCGACGCAGCATTCGCCGAGGTCTCGTATCTCCTCACCACTGCGAGCAAGCCCGAAGCCAAGGACTTGACCCTCGCGGGCGCCGAGTTTCGCGGCGGCGACGTTCTCGGACAGGGTACGGGGGTCGGCATACGCAAGAACGAGCCTGAACTGAAGGCCATGCTCGACAAGGCGATCGCGGGCGAGGCCGCCGATGGTTCGCTGAAGAAGCTGCAGGCCAAGTGGTTCAAGCTCGACATGATGCCGCCGAGCTGAAGAGGCTACGACACGACTCGCCCGAAAGGGCCGGAGATGAGCTACCTCGACCTCATGGGGTTCGGACCAACCGGCTGGGGCGCCGCCATGGTGGCGGCCACCCTGGTGACGCTCGAGGTCGCCTTGTCGGCCGTCGCCATCGGGGCGGTGCTGGGCTGCGCGGTCGCGGCCGCCAAGCTGTCGGCGAGCCTACCGGTGCGGGCCATCGGCGAGGTCTACACGACGGTGCTGCGCGGCGTGCCGGACCTCCTTGTCATCTACCTCGTCTATTTCGGCGGCAGTGCGATCGTCACCAAGCTCGCCCAGGCGATGGGACAAGGCGGTTTCCTCGGCGTGCCGTCCTTCCTGGCCGGCGCCTTCGCGTGCGGGCTGGTGTCAGCCGCCTATCAGGCCGAGGTCTTCCGCGGCGCCACGCTGGCCGTGCCTCGCGGCCAGATCGAGGCCGCGCGGGCGCTCGGCATGGGCGGAGCGTTGCGGTTCCGCCGCATTCTGGTGCCCCAAATCGTCGCCTTCGCGCTGCCGGGGCTGGGCAATGTCTGGCAACTGGCCCTGAAGGAATCGGCGCTGATCTCCGTCACGGGCCTGGTCGAACTGCTGCGCGAAAGCCAGATCGGCGCCGGTTCCACCCGCCAACCCTTCGCCTTCTACATGACGGCCGGGTTGCTCTATCTCGTGCTCACCACGGCTTCGACGGTCCTGTTCAACCGGGCCGAATTCCGCATGACGCGCTCCCTGCGTCGCTTGTGAACTTCCGGAGCGCGCGCCCGTGGACCTCGGCTTCATGGCGGACACGACGGTGCAACTCCTGCGCGGGTTGCCGTTGACGCTCGAACTTTTCGCCGTGTCGATCGTGGCGGGCGCTCTCGTGGCGTGTTTCGTCACCTGGGCGCGGCGCAGCGCCGGCGCGCTGGTGGGCTGGGCCGCCGACGCCTACGTTTTCGTGTTCCGCGGCACGCCGCTGCTGGTGCAGCTCTTCCTGATCTACTACGGGCTGAGCCAGTTCCCGGCCGTGCGCCAAAGCCTGTTCTGGCCCTTTCTGCGCGACCCGTTCTGGTGCGCCGTTCTGGCCCTGGCCCTGAACACCGGGGCCTATTCGAGCGAGATCTTCCGCGGCGCCCTCGCGGCCGTGCCGAGGGGCCAGACCGAGGCCGCCCGCGCCTGCGGGATGTCGCGGCTGACCGTATTTCGCAGGATCGTGTTCCCGATCGCGCTCCGCCAGGCCTTGCCGTCCTACTCGACCGAGGTGATCCTGATGACCAAGGCCACGGCGCTGGCCAGCATCGTGACCCTCAAGGAGACCATGTTCGTGGCCGCCAAGCTGAATTCGGAGACCTACCGGGCCATCGAGGTCTTCCTGTGCGCCGGCTTCATCTATCTCGTGCTCAACATCGCGATCTCGCGAGCGATCGCGCTTCTCGAGTGGCGACTGTCGCCGCATCTCCGCGCCGCTCCGGCCCTGCCGGGGTTCGATGCGCCCCTCGAACTCGGAACAGCCTTATGGCCGCCACCCTCGCCGGCACGACCTGCAGTCTCGCCCCCGCGACGCCCGGCGTCGACCGTGCAGCCCCGGTGGCCCTCGCGGTCAAGGACCTGCGTAAGACCTTCGGGGCGCTGGAGGTGCTGAAAGGAATCTCGCTGGAGGCCCGACAGGGCGACGTGATCTCGATCCTCGGTGCCAGCGGCTCGGGCAAGAGCACCTTCCTGCGCTGCATCAACCTCCTCGAAATGCCCGACAGCGGCGAGGTGAAGCTCGGCGACGAGATGATTCGCATGCGCAAGGGCCGCGACGGCAGGAGCGTGCCGGCCGACCGCCGCCAGGTCGACCGCATCCGCTCGCGGCTCGGCATGGTGTTCCAGAGCTTCAATCTCTGGTCCCATATGACGGTCATGCAGAACGTCATCGAAGCTCCCATGCATGTCCTCGGCCGCCCGAAGGGCGAATGCATGGCCGAGGCCGAGGCCCTGCTGGCCAAGGTCGGCATCGCCGAGAAGCGCGACCATTATCCGTCGCACTTGTCGGGCGGACAGCAGCAGCGCGCCGCGATCGCCCGCGCGCTCGCCATGCGGCCCGACGTCATGCTGTTCGACGAGCCGACCTCGGCGCTCGACCCGGAACTCGTGGGCGAGGTGCTGCGCGTGATGCGGTCGCTGGCTGCCGAAGGCCGCACCATGCTGGTCGTGACCCACGAGATCGGCTTTGCCCGTGAGGTCTCCGACCGCGTCGTGTTTCTGCACCACGGACTGGTGGACTGCGAAGGCGGGCCGTCCTACGTCTTCGGCAGCGCCGGCTCGGACCGCTTCAAGACTTTCATCTCGCGCCATGCTAATGCCTGAAGCCATGAGCGACGACGTCACCATGGCGCCCGCGGCCCGCGATCCGGACGGCTCGTCCGGCCGGCCGGACGCAGGCTATGACGCTCGGCGGGAGGCGCGGGGCCTGCTCCGCACGATCCGCTCCGGCGCTCTCGCCACGCTGGCCAAGGATGGTGCGCCCTATGCGAGCCTCGTGTCGCTGGCAACGCTGCCCGACGGTAGCCCGGTGCTGCCCTTGTCGACCCTTGCGGTCCATACCCAGCACTTGATGGCGGACTCGCGCTGCTCGCTCCTGCTCGATGGGGGTGGCCGCGGCGACCCGCTGACCCATCCGCGCCTGACCGTCTCGGCCCGCGCCGTCAAGGCGACCGTGGCCGAGCGGGAGGCTTGGCGCGCCCGCTTCCTGCGCCGTCACCCCAAGGCGGAGATCTACGTCGATTTCGGCGATTTCTCGTTCTGGCGCCTCGACCTGCAGGGTGCCCGCATGATCGGCGGCTTCGGCCGCATCGATATGCTGACCGCGAACGACCTCCTCACAGACACGGCCGGGGCCGAAGCTCTGCTCGAGGCCGAGCAGCGCACGACCGACCAATTGAATGCCGACCATGCCGACGCGCTGAAACTCTACGCGACCGTGCTGGCCGGGGCACCCGAGGGCCAGTGGCGCGTCACCGGGGTCGACCCCGACGGCATCGACCTCGTCTGGCGCGACGACACGCGGCGCCTGGACTTCCCCGAGAGGGTCACGGATCCCGCTGCGTTGCGGCGTCAATTGGTGCGATGGGCCGAGCCGGTCAGGTCCCCGGGATGAGCGGCCTGTGAGCCTTGAAGCCGGAGAATTGGATGCGGCGCGCCTCCGCACCTTCATCTGAGGGTGGATCACGCGGAGGTACCGGGGCCTCGAACACGTTTCTCCATTGATTTTCAGGCACTGTGGTGTTAGTGTCACGACCGATCGATGGAAAGCAAGAAGCCTTTCGACCGAGTTAACGCCGTTGCTGTCGATGGCACGGCACCAAGCTTTCGTGTGATACCCCTAACGGGATGATGCAGCAGAGTGGACCCCTGGCGCGCCCGTTTCGTATTTCGCTGCGGAGCGCGCCTGTCGGAAGCGGGATCGACGCGAGAACCGCCCTGGTCCGACCTGCATCTCCCGAGGTGCTTGGCCGACCCTGGGCCACCAACAACGAATGGATCAACGTGACCCAGAAATCAGCCCCAACACCCGGCGAAGCAGAAACGGCGGCGACTGTCGCGGCTCCGAAGGCTGCCCCCTTGCGGGCCAAGTCGTCCTTCGGTGCTCCTGGCGGCCGTCCGGGGTTTCCGAACAGGGCTGTCCGACCGCATGCCGGTGCTCAGCAGATGAGAGCCGAAAATGCCAAGGCCGTGGCCAAAATCCCGGGCTCGCGTCAGGGATTCAAGGCTGGCGAGTTCATCGTCTATCCGGCCCATGGGGTGGGCGAGATCGTGGCCGTCGAAGAGGAGGAGGTGGCCGGCTTCAAGCTGGAACTCTTCGTCATCAGTTTTGCGAAAGACAAGATGAAGCTGAAAGTGCCGCTGCCGAAGGTGTCGGCCGTCGGCATGCGCAAGCTGAGCGAGCCGGAGGTCGTCCAGCGCGGCCTCGATACGTTGGCGGGTCGCGCCCGCGTGAAACGGACGATGTGGTCGCGCCGCGCGCAGGAATACGAGGCCAAGATCAACTCCGGCGACCTCATCGCGGTGGCCGAAGTGGTTCGCGATCTTTACCGGTCCGACGCGCAACCCGAGCAATCCTATTCCGAGCGGCAGCTCTACGAGGCCGCGCTCGACCGCATGGCGCGCGAGATCGCGGCCGTGCAGAAGCTTACCGATTCCGAAGTAGGCAAGCTGATCGAGTCTCAGTTGCAGAAAAGCCCGCGGCGCTCCAAGGCGGAAGCCGAGGCCGACGCCGAGGCGGATGCCGCGGAAGAGGGCGACGTCGAGGAAGCCGCCTGAGCGCCGCAACTCTTGGCCGTCATATCGAAAAAGCCCGGGCTCGCACCCGGGCTTTTTAGTCGGTGCGGTTCATCCGCGAAGGCGCGTCGCGAAGATCCCGACCGCGGCCGCGACCATGTCGCTGTTGTGGCCCGCCACCGTGCCGTCCGGAAGACTGCGGCCGTCCTCGAGGCCGACCCGGGTGGACCAGCGCCGTTCGGCCGCGATCGCGACCAGGGGCCAGACCGTCGCGTCGAGGCCATGCAGCAGCAATGGTCGTCCGATCTCGGCCTGCTCCAGCGCTGCCGCAATAGCGTCGGCCTTCGCCACAGCCTGGCGGACGTCCTGTTCGCACACCTCGATCAGGACGCGGAGGACCTGGCGGCCGACCGGTGACCCGGCGAGGCGTTCGACATCGGCGATCGATCCGGTGCCGGCTTCGATGCCGATGCCCCGCCGATGGAGCAACTCCATGACGGCTCCGGCGCCGGCCTCCTCCAGGTTCACGGAAGCGTAGTCGGGCCGCACCTGCCAGGACGAGATGGCGGCGAGGGTGCGCGAGTCACCCTGTTCGATCCAATGTCCTGTCGAGACGCCGAGGAGCGTGCCCGGGCAGGTACGCCGCAAGGCCAGGATGGTGTCGGCGACGGTGGCGGCATCCAGCGTTTCGCGGCCGTCGAGTCCCAGCGGATGAACGTGCAACTCGCCCGCCCCCGCCGCCACGCAGGCCGCGGCATCGCCCGCCATCGCCTCCGCGGTGAGCGGCAGGGCAGGGTGGTAGCCGGAGGTTCGGGCGCCGTTGAGGCAGGCTTGGACGATCACGCGCCGCACTCCAGATAGCGTCGGAGCCGACCGCCGGGCCGGCCATGCCCTTGATCTTGGGCGGCTCAGACGATATCGACAAGGAGTGGGGCTCCCTTCCGGTCTGAGCCCGCGATCGAGGCGTGGCGTGGCGGATTCCGCTCACCAGGTGACCCGGACCAGCGGTGCGCGCGGCGCGGCCGCCCTTGCGCTCGTCCTGCTTCTTAGCCGCCCCTGAGGGCCGGCCGGGCATCGCCTGGGCGCTCAGGGGTCGCGGCGCAACTTTCTCGTCCCCTCTCAGCCTTCGGCCCGCATGCGGCCCGCTCCAGGATTTCGCTCCATGACCCAAGCCTCGCCCCAGGCCGACCGCGTCCTCATCTTCGACACCACCTTGCGTGACGGCGAGCAGTGCCCCGGCGCCACGATGACGTTCGAGGACAAGATCGAGGTCGCCGAACTCCTCGACGAGATGGGCGTCGACATCATCGAGGCCGGGTTCCCTATCGCGTCCGAGGGCGACTTCGAGGCCGTATCCGAAATCGCCCGGCGCGTGTCACGTGCGACCGTCGCGGGCCTCGCCCGAGCCATCGAGGGCGACATCGCCCGCGCCGCCGCCGCGGTGCGCCATGCGGCCCGGCCGCGCATCCATACCTTCGTGTCGACCTCCCCGATCCACCTGGCGCACCAGATGCGCAAGTCCGAATCCGAGGTGCTGGAGATCATCGCCCGCACCGTGACCCAGGCGCGCGGCCTGGTCGAGGACGTGGAATGGTCCGCCATGGACGCCACCCGCACGCCGCTCGACTACCTGTGCCGCTGCGTCGAGACCGCCATCCGGGCCGGCGCCACCACGATCAACCTGCCCGACACGGTCGGTTACGCGACGCCGGCCGAATATGCGGCCATGTTCCGCGACGTCCGCGCGCGGGTGCCGGGCAGCGACAAGGCGGTGTTCTCGGTGCATTGCCACGACGATCTCGGGCTCGCGGTCGCCAACACGCTGGCGGGACTCGAGGGCGGTGCCCGCCAGGTGGAATGCACGGTCAACGGCATCGGCGAGCGTGCCGGCAATGCGGCGCTCGAGGAGGTCGTGATGGCGATCCGCACGCGGCGCGACGTGCTGCCCTACGAGACCGGGATCGACGCCACCATGCTGACCCGGGCGTCGAAGCGCCTGTCGGCCGTGACGTCTTTCCCGGTGCAGTACAACAAGGCGATCGTCGGACGCAACGCCTTCGCGCACGAGAGCGGCATCCACCAGGACGGCATGCTGAAGAACGCCGCCACTTACGAGATCATGACGCCCGAGAGCGTCGGTGTCTCCAAGACCTCGCTGGTGATGGGCAAGCATTCGGGCCGCCACGCCTTCAAGGAGAAGCTGCGCGAACTCGGCTACGATCTCGGCGAAAACGCGTTGCAGGACGCGTTCAAGCGCTTCAAGGATCTGGCGGACCGCAAGCGCCACGTCTACGACGAGGATCTGGTCGCGATCGTCGACGAGGAGATCGGCAGCGCCCACGAGCGTGTCGTGCTGGAAGCCCTGACCGTGATCGCCGGGACGGCCGGCCACCAGACCGCCACGCTGACGCTGGCGATCGATGGCGCGCACCGTACCCATCAGGCCACCGGCAACGGCCCGGTCGACGCGATCTTCAACGCCATCAGGGCGCTGGAACCGCACGAGGCGGAACTCGAGCTGTTCCAGATCCACGCCGTGACGGAGGGCACGGACGCCCAGGCCGAGGTGACGGTGCGGCTCGGCCTCGAGGGCCGCGCCTTCACGGGACGCGGCGCCGATCCCGACACGCTGGTGGCCTGCGCGCGCGCCTATCTCGGAGCCCTGAACAAGCTCCAGGCCTGGCGGCAACGCGGCAGCGCGCGAAGCGCCATGCAACTCGCCTGATCCCGGCACGGGCCAGCCCGGAAGCGCCGCGCTCGCCCGTATCGCCCCTGTGGCGCCCCGCGGCCGGCCAGCAGAAAGCGCTTTACACCCCCGGCCGTGGTGGCTATACGCGACCGTCGGCTCGGCCAAGCCTGCCGGATGTGATGGGCGCTTAGCTCAGTTGGTAGAGCAGCTGACTCTTAATCAGCGGGTCGTAGGTTCGAGACCTACAGCGCCCACCATCACAGCCGAGCCAAATTCGGCTTTTCGCCCATAGGGGCTGATTCAGCCAATATCTGCGTTGGCAGCACGTATGTCGATGGCGACAGGTGCCGTACCGAGCCCAGCATTTTCGGCGCTGTGTCGAAGGCTATCTGGTGAAGTACGAGAAATAGTCGCCGTAGTTGACGCTCTTATCCAACTTCAATCGGCAGGGCGTCGTAATCTCAAACGCATTCGACCCGTAACAGTACGACGTTTTTGTACAATAGACCATCTTGCCGCTAGTCTTGTTGACCTTGATCTGAGTGATCGGGCCGAAGGTGCCGCTGGTCTTCGATTTCATCTGTTCTGGCGCTTCTTCGGCGGGGACGTCCGCGAGGATCCGAGCCATGCAATTGGGCGCCGCTACCGCCGCGGTCGAGCTTACGACTGCCATCAGAACAGCCGCGCTCATGGCAATGCAGGGGATCCTTCCGATACTGGGCCTCGTGGCGGGGGTCATTGTCGTCTCCATTGCCGGTCGGTCATTGTCGGCCGGCTTCTCGCCGAGCATCGCCCGGTTATCCCGGAACAAGGAGGAGTCTCGCTCGGGCGGTCGTTCACAGCGCCGGCGGCCGCCGGGCAGCCCAGGCCAACAGGGCCATGCCGGCGATCGCCGTGACGATGCCGATGTAGAGCCACTGGCTTTGCCCTGTCATGAAGCTGCCTCCCACGATGCCGAGGCCCTGCAGCATCCAAAGGGTGCCGATCAGCACGAGGATGACGCCGGTGATCTTCATGGCTGGATGGCTCCCTCGATCTCCTCGGCCTGCCGATGATGGACGTCAGCGACCTCGACGCGCTGAAGCGAGACATCGTGCCACGGCCTCGGAAACGAGGCAACCGGCGACCGTCGCCGCGTGTTGCAGGGCTCAGTAATATCACATCCGTCAGCGTCGTCGAAACCGGACGGCGGCTCATCGAAAGGCGATTTCCATGGCTCTCGACACCCGCTCGATCTACGTGACGTCCCTGCAAAGCACGCACGGGTTGGAGATGATGGCCTTGCAGATCATGGAGAGGCAGGTCGAGCGGCTCCAGCACTATCCCGAGATGGAAGCGGCCCTGCGACGCCATATCGGCGAAACGCATGGGCAACGCGATCGCCTGGAAGAAGCACTGACGTCGCTTGACGCCACTCCCTCGACCGTGAAGGAGGGGTTCCTCGGCTTCGTCGGCAATATGATGGCGCTTGGCCATACACCGGCCCAGGACGAGATCCTGAAGAACTCCTTCGCCAACCAGGCTTTCGAGAATTTCGAGATCGCCGCCTATACGTCGTTGCTGGCGATCGCCGAAGCCGCAGGCCAGTCGGCTCATCTGACAGGGTTCCAGCAGTCCTTGAGAGAAGAGCAAGGGATGGCCCAGAAGGTTGCGGATCTCGTCCGTCCGACGACGAAGCGCTATCTCGAACTCACCCTTGCGGGAGAAAAGGCCGATCGCTGAAAGCCGTTGACCTGGACTTCTCCACGCCATAACCGAAGTCCAGGTTTCATCTCAGCATTCGAGCATATGACGAAGATCGATGGGCTCCTTCCCCACCAACATCTGTTCACCAGGCTCCGGCCCTCCCCAGGTCGGGGCGTGGGCGTTTTTGCGATCCGGGACATCCCCCTCGGCATCAATCCTTTTTACGCTGACGAAGGCGATACGGTCTTGGTGCCTCTGCAAAGGGTTCATGAGATAGATGACCCGGATCTGCGCAGTATCTACTTTGATTTCTGCCCGTTGCTGAGCGGCGATTTTCTTGCGCCCGCTAATTTCAATCTCATGAGTGTCGGCTGGTATATGAACCATTCGGATCGGCCGAACGTCACCTCCGACGGCGGCATCAATTTCAGCACCGCCGAGCAGATTGCAAAAGGCGACGAATTGACGATCGATTATACGACGTTCAGCGATCATGCCAGGCTCTTCATCGACGCTTGGAAGGACGACGGCGAGTATGATGCTGCGTCGGCAGTCCTCCAGCCGGCGCGAGCTTCGTAAGGCGTGACGGCGGGTCGGTTTTTCAGGCCGTCGTCACGAGAGAGACTCCATCGGGAGGGCCGTTGCGGATCGTGCCGGCAGTGTCCGGGGCGCGTTCACCGCAATTTGTCCTCGAAGACAGCATCGAAACACCTATGTCATGTCTTGGCCTCGCGGCTGGTTCATGCGGCGTTTTTGATATCGTCGCTTGAGAGGCCGTGGGCTTGGAGGTGCCACATGCGGTGGAAGAGGCCGCCCTGGCGTCGGAGGTCGTCGACGGTGCCGTCCTCGACGATGCG
>JAABUL010001964.1_pt1 | contig 36293 bp, 45 predicted proteins | sample 5559151 | NCBI WGS metagenome assembly JAABUL01 (sample SAMN10711876, study PRJNA513368) | rock metagenome | isolation source: Antarctica rocks | place: Antarctica: Victoria Land, Pudding Butte sud | reverse complement strand
CGAGATCCTTGTCGCCAGCAAACCGGATCCTCAAATTCTGGCAAGTATGATACAACCTGCTACGGATATCGTGAACATTCGGATTAGGTACAAAACTATGTCCATACTTCTTCAGGGTGGTGCAAAAAGCGATCACGTTAGTGTTGCGCTGGCCCGAGAGATTTTGGATGCGCGTGAGTGTGATCTCGAGCTCATTCAGCTTCTTATACAGTATGGAGCTGACGTCGGCTACCTACACGCGGCTGCTATCAAGTCTGCTGTCTCGAGGCCTCTTTCCCCCGACGTATTGAAGGTCCTCGTGACAGGGAAAGGTGCCGCAAACACCCTCCCATCACTTATACCACTTGCCATGACTTTAGAGGAGGACAAGAGATTGCCGCTGATTCAGATACTCCTGGAGGCGGGAGCGAGCGGCAACCAGGTAGATGCTGCGCTTGCCAAAGCTGTCTGTGAAGGCGCCTCGTCACAAACTACGGTCGGATTATTGTTACAGTACAATGCTTCTGTCGACTTTGAGCATGGAAAAGCAATAAGAAGTGCTTCAGCCGCGGGTCGGTCATCCATCCTGGAGCTTCTACTTCAAAGGGGTCCTAGGCTAGGGAACCTGATTGAAGCCTTACCGCTGGCTATGCAGACCTCTGCCACCCAGTCAGGGTCTAGTGTCTCTCCTCGATTGTCATGTGTACGCCTACTTACTCAGGCCGGGGTCAAGGGGCTCGATGTGGTGCACCGTGCATTGATACAGGCAGTTCAGGAACATGATCATACGCTTGCCGGTCACCTACTTCATAGCGGCGGGAATGCAAATTTTGACAAGGGAGCAAGCGTGACCATAGCCACTCAGCAGACAGACATCTCGATGCTTAGGCTTCTAGCGAATTCGAAACCAGAGCCAACATCACAAGTCTTCTCAAACGCATACTCTGTGGCCTTTGTTGAATTTGAGCGATGGCTTGTTGAGCCTGCGACTTTCTTGAGTATCAACAAGATTCTTCTTGACGGAGGAGCCACTGGTCCAGCCACGGATGAGGCTCTGATACGCGCTCTAGCAATCCCGCAAGTTATTGTTGCAAGTCAATATTATGATATGATACTCTCTTGTTGCTCGTCTTTAGATGTCGATTATGAAGGAGGCAAAGCTCTTCGGACCGCGGCAAGACTGCAATTATGTGATGTTATCAAAAATCTACTTAGTCGGAGGCCTAGCGAAAGCACACTATGCTCGGCTTTCATCGCCGTATTCGAATCCGAAGCTTCCACGGAAACTTCTCTCGTGACTACGCTTCAGCTGTTCTTTGAGCACTCGAAAGGGCAAAAGTGGATATACTTCCGGGGGAATGAGCCTTCCAAGAACCCTTTGTACCAGTGTTTGCATCGCCACGCTGACAAGCCACTTCTATTACAATGCCTTTTTGACAACGGCTGCCGGCGTGATGTGACGATTCCATGGATCTTTTCAGATTCATATGGTGAAGAGGAGACCTCAGCATTACTTTGGCTACTTTGTCAGGACAACCGGGCGGATGGCCGTATTGTGAGAACTCTGCTGGAGCGTGGAGGCAAGTCCAGCGTTCCTTTACTTAGACTCTTTCTAAGGTATAATTGACATGGCTCTTCTTCACAGCAGATGCAAATTTTCGGACATCTCGCTCCGGAGCCACCCCTTTAATTGTCGCAGCTTATTCTTCCCAACCAGATCTTGTATTACAGTTACTAGAGGCACACGCACGGCCGGACACCGAAGATGACCTACACAAGACTGCGTTGCATTACGCCGCCAGAGTTGGAAGCTTAGAGAGTCTAAAGCATCTTCTGACATATAAAGCAGATCCCAACGATGAATCCCTGCACATTGCTGCGAGAAATGCTAATGCTCCCATGGTGAGGCTGCTTCTTCATCATGGGGCATCAGTAGACCTACCAGGGACTATCTCCTGTGATGACCGCACTTCACTAGGGGAACTTTGTTGCAAAGCCGACCCCGACGCCGATCCAGCTCGCATAAAGGATTCGCTAAAAGCTTTCGAGCAAGTGCAGCCTAATCTACAAATACTGACGCACAAAAGATCCCTTGTCTTGCTAGCTTTAGACAATGCCTCGCCTTTATCGATGACCAGAGCACTTTTGACGGTTTACCCCTATCTTCAACAAAATATCAATAGCGATTTCAATATCTACAAATGCCAAGGAGGAAAATGCTATAGTCCCACCATGTACGTTCGGCACTTCAAATGCAAACAACGTTTCCGCGATCGGTCCCTCATTAGCAGCCATCGCTGCTGTTCCCTTGACGCCTGTCCCGGCCCACGTCTTGAGAAACTTCTCCGTGCGTTTGGTTGCCAGGATCGATTCTGGGACGAGAAAGCCGGCGCCAAACAGCCAGTTGGTGCTTGTGGATTCCCACCCCATATCAACGAAGCACGAGAAATCGCGGAGAGGGTGCGCAAGCGGCAGGCAGAGGAGACACGTAAACGTCAAGAAGAACAAGACCGTCGAGCCGCTATCCAGGCGGACCTCGATGCCGATGCAGAAGCAGATAGACGGCGGGAGAGTGAACGCTTGGCTTTGATCGAACAGCAACGTATAGCAGACACCAGAGAACATCAGCGTCAGTTGGAATCCATACAGGAGGAGCATCGCCTAAAGGGTGAATTGGAAAGGCGGACATTCAACGAGCAACAGGAGCGGCTACGTTCCGCGGCGAGGGAAGAGGATCAGAGGATCAAACGAAGAGACACCCAGAGGCTAGCAACACTAGGGAAAGAAGCGAAAATCGCGAACAGTATGTACAAGGAAAAGCAGAAAACTATCGACAAAGTAGGTGGGATGATGAGAGAGATACAGCTGTCTGGAATTGGCACCCAGCAAGCTTTTGGGAGAATTCTAGGTGAGATCGAAGATGGTCCCAGACTTTTGACGTGAGGCGATTTTGGTCTCTTTTGCTGGTTTTGGCTCTGGCATCTCTCATATTTATGTATTCGTTGTCCCCAACTAACACCGCAATACTAGCTATCTTACCCTTGATCAAGTGCGTACACTGCAAAACTAGCTATCCTGTTGCTTAACCACGTGCTCATCACTCGTGTGAAATATAATAAGCACGCACGTCGACAGAATACGGCATAACATCCCCCAATAGTAGCAAAATATCCAACAAAGCAAAACCAAAGCTGCATAACGAACGCTGGTTTTCGAGCTTGAGTAAGGTAGCATCTTCAATCTCCGCTCTTTACGTTATCCAACTCTCAAAGCTCCTCACCAAATACCCTCACAACTTCCTCAATCCTCGGTTTTTGACATATCAAGGAAGGTCTTCTTGGCGCTTGGCCTTATTTCTCAATGCTATCCTCCACAGCTTTCTTCACTTGCGGTGGAAACCTTGCCCTTTCGCACGCTACGCTGGTGTTGATGTAGCGTAGGCTGAGAGTTTATACTGTTGATAAGGGTTATTTTGAATCGCAAGTGGGTAGATGATGGGGGACCCGGAGTATGTGGGAAAGGTGTTAGTGCGAAGATGGATAGATCACGAGGTTTTTAGGTTGATTGGATCAATGGATTGAAGGTATGTAGTACATGCGCTAGACGGGTTCAGTGCGGGTTCCCAACACACTTGATGCTTTGGCTTGAGTTGGCAGAACGCTGTTGATCTTGTTGGTCGATGTAAGTCACTCTTATTCTGAGGGTTTCAATGTACTGCACAGCTCACCTCGCTGCTTGTCCCGTATTGCTTACGTACCCACCGTTGGATGACGAGGACAGTACCACTTGATTCACTCTTCTGCTACCTTGGACGTTCGGATCATCAACTCCACATGCTTCAGAATCCTTGCCGCCGCTTGAGCTGGTTGCAAATTGGTAATGTCCAATACTAGCTCTTCCTGTGCCTGAAAACTGTGGATCTCCCCGCGCTTTCTAAATCCATTGAGAATCTTGGTGTCCAAGAGCATTCCCTTCCCCCCAGCGACCAAGTCGAGTCTTTCCGGAGACTGGATTCTGCGTTCGTTTTCCGCTAGCTGACATGCGAAGATGACAGGAATGAATGGACAGCGCCGTCTCTCTGCCGCTTTCTCGTATTCCTTAGCGACCGATGTACCCGACTCGTTGCTGGTCTGAAAGTCGGTGAAGATATAGCTAGAATATGCTAGTATCAGCTACTCACTATCTCTGAGGAGGTCTTCACAGGACCCTACGTACGTATATTTGAAAGTGTCTGGGACTGTAGCCAGAGTATTGAACAGCGCAGATCGTAACTGACGACGGAGTGTAAGGTAGTATGGGCTCGAGCGTTCGAGGATGGAGCCAGCGAGGTCAATGTGAAGATGGTTGTGAACCTAGGAAGGGTCTGAGTGGGTATAGCTAGCAACATTGTACACCAAACCGTAACGACTTGCTTTCAAAGTAAATCAGACGGGTAGTGAATGACTCACAACACGTGCTCTCCCATCCATCTGCTTCTCCAATTCTTTGGCTATGGTGTGCTTTCCAACTCCGGGCCAGCTATTGATATAGATGATCGGATGAGGCATCTTGACCAATTCCAAGTTGGTGTATTTATATTTCCAGACTAATTCAGGTATGATAGAAAGTACCAGTGTCCACAGTATCGATTTGCCTAAGGGTACGTTCGCTTGCTAAAGGGATTGCCACAGTGTTTTGGGGAAGCAAATGGGTCTATCGGGATGATTCATGGGCAGATGACTCATGAAGAGGAGCCGGAGTCAACTGAGCTGTGCGATACAAGTCAAGACTGCTGCACCCAAATATTTGCCCGGGTGACAATCAGAAACCTGTTGATTGTGCGCGAGGAGGAAGTGCCGGGCGGTGTGAGAACAATGCTGACGAGTTATGCAGGCAGCCGATCGGAAGTATGCAAGATATCAGACGAAACCCTTATCATTCATCTCATCTGCTTCGACAGCACCAACATTTCTATGCCAGCACAAGATATAATTCAATGCGACCTCGTACTCATGTATCCTCCTTTTATCATTCCACCATCGCAGCTGAAGCCCACGCGGTATCTGCAAGTTCAAGATCAAATGTGTAGAAATCCCGCAATCTATAACCATAGCACTCTAATCCACTCAGTTCAATCCTAAAGAAGGGACAACCAGTGCCCACGTCGTGTTCGAGCGCCAACTTGCGGAATTGGATGCGATCTTGCGGCGTTATGCTTGTGTATTCTCTTCGGAAGCTCTTCGCATGCCCAGATCAAGGCGGATGAATGTGCAGGACCATTATGGCTGTATATCTCGGTGTCCTACCACCAATATTCTTGCTCGGGAAATTGAAGAGAGCACAAGCGCCAAAGAAATTAGTGTACGAAATTCACCCAATAACGTTATGCATCGGTAGAGAAGATTGTTGGATCAAGATGTGATTATCAAGCTTACGAACTTTCCGCGCTAGAGGCCGATCCTGGAGGCCGAAGGAGGCGGCAGTGGCCGAGGGATGACAGTTGCGGGGGCTTCTGCACTATGATGACATTATACATTTCTCCATCACCAAGCAACAAGATGTCCATATATTGCTCCCAATGTTCCGTTCAGTGCAGCGAGCAGCTCAATTGTCTGCCCATCTCAAAGCCAGAACACCAATTGACAAGGTCAGCAATCTCAGCATCCTCAGCAACACCACCAAGATGTCGCACCTGTTCGAAGACGCAACACCAGCAGAGGTGAAGAATGCAAAGGTGAGCAACATACGCGATTGCAATTGGCATGAAGGGATGCTAACAATGGTCTCCCAGGGTCTTCACCTCATCACCCAAAACACGCCCAATGGCCAGAAGATACAGATCATGCTCGAAGAGCTCCACGAAGTCTACGGTACAGAATGGACTACAACTCTCATGTACATTCCCCCCCCCCTTCCTCCTATCTGTATCTTCAATCCCCTGACAAATTCCAGCAACATCATGACCAACGAGCAAAAGAAGGATTGGTTCCTCCGCCTTGACCCCAATGGGCGCATTCCCGTTCTCCTCGACCACACCAAGTCCCCTCCCTTCCCCGTCATGGAGACCTCCGCCGAGCTGCTATATCTCCTCAAATTCGCGGACAAGAACGACGCCTTCGGCTTCAAAGATGAGCTCGAGAGGAGCCAGGCATTGCAGTGGCTGTTCTTCTGGGTACGTCTTGATGGAGTCCTTTTCCCAAGTTCCGTCGTGTCCCGATTCAATAAACATGATAAAGGAACATCCTCCCCCTTGTGATGTCCATTCAGCCCTCGACTCGTCTTACTAGCCTGAAGATCGATCTACGGAGGGCAATGCTAACTACGACCTACTACATATAGCATGGGAGCGGTGCCCCCTATCAAGGCCAAGTCGGTCATTTTGTGAAGTTTGCAAAGGAGAAGATCCCTTGTACGTCTACATCTACACCACCCTCATACATACACATTGGACAGATACTGATAAAGTGCCCCCAAAGACGCCATCGAACGCTACCGCAACGAGACCCTCCGCGTCTACGGCGTGCTCGAAATCCAATTGAGTGGCAAATACACCGGCTCACCGCGTGAATACCTCGCTGGCAACGGAAAGGGCAAATATTCTGTTGCGGACATTGGGACCTGGCCCTGGATCAATTCCCGAAGCTTCTCTGGGTTCACGGAGGAGGATATGAAGCCTTTCCCACATTTGATGAAGTGGGTTGATAGGATTGCGGCGAGGCCCGCTGTCCAGAGGGGTATTGGAGAGAAATACCAGGAGAAGTAGGTTGTGAGATGTAGAGCGAGGGGTGGGCAGTGATAGCCATGAAGGAGAGAGAAACATAAAAGCAATTGCCAATACCGGTGGTGTTCATGTCGCTACCTACTGCGCAATAAACAGAATTCTCCCGCAGCTCATTTTCATCCCTGCAAAAGTCTACAATCCGTGCACTACTATATTTCAGCACATAAGCAATCTGATGCAACGTCGCCACTTTATGTCCATGCACCTAAAACGCCCAGCAGAAATGCAACTCGTAATATATGCTCACCCCAAACTCCTCTACCTTACGTGTCCAAATCAATCGCAAAAATCTCCCTCAAATGCTGTCCAAACCTCATAAACAACAACGGAGCCGGACTCAGCGCCAAGCTCAGAAATGCAAACACGCTGATCCCCCATCCAAACCCGACCTTCTCAAACAATGCCGATGCACCCAGCGGCAATATCCCACCGACAATGCTCCTGAACACCGCTCCGGCTGCAATAGCGGATGCGGCGTACTTTGAGAAGGAATCGATGTAGTAGTTTTGTACGGTGTTGAGGATGGTAATCTGCCCCAATCCGAAAAAGACGGTGGAGAGGAGGGGTACGGTCCAATGGACTTTGTACTGCACCGTCCACGCGAACCAGAAGAGGCTTAGAGGAATGAGCACGGCGCCGATATTGGCGAGGGGGAGGCGGTATTCGGGTTTAGCTTCGCCGCCGTTTTTGCGCGCGAGGGTATTGTAGACGGTGTCGATTTTGGGGACGAGGAACGATACCGCGAGCAGGAAACCGAGGCCGGGGCCGAGGTACATGAGGCCGACTTGGGTGGTGGAGAAGTTGTAGCGGGGGCCGTAGATGGCTTGGAAGTTTGTGTAGAGGCTGTATGTTGTGCCGAAGAGGATGGCTTGGTAGATTGCCATTGTGAGGACGATGGGTTGGGTGAAGAGGATTTTGAGGGGGCGTGCCATGCTGTGTGCGAGTTTTGTTTTGAAGGGGCGGTCGTCTTGGGTGGTGGTGCGGTAGTTTGTGGAGGGGGAGGAGTTTTGGTAGTGGGTTTTGCGGGCTTCGAGGATGATGGGGGCGTAGGTTTCTTTTAGGAAGAGGAAGCCCATTATTGTGTTGAAGAAGCAGACGATGGTTAGGATCCAGAAGATCCAGCGCCAGCCTAGATATTGCACTATCATGCCGCCGAAAAGTGGTCCTAATGTTGGGCCAAGGAGGGGGCCGAGAAGGTACCATCCGAATACGCCGCTGAAGAATAGTTAGGTTTGGACGAACGTGGTTGGAGATGATAACGTTCGTCTTCGAATGTTCAGACTTACGCTCTCTCACTTGGGTGGAACATGTCACTGATGGTCCCTCCCCCATTTGCAATACCAACGCCTAGGTTTCAATGTCAAGATGTGATCTCGGAAGCACACGTGATGTCTGTACGGTGAATGATGTCGGGAAGGGGGAACGTACTGCCGAAGAATCCGCTGATCGCCCTCACCGCTATCAGACTCTCCACATTCGGGCTGAGCGCTGTGGGAATCTGCAGTAGCGCAAAGACGGAAAAGCAAACCAAGTACAGCTTTCTTCTTCCAAAAGTCTCCGATAAAGGCGCAAGAACAAGGGGGCCAAGGCCAAGGAAGACGACAAAGCCAGTGGTAGCGCCAACAACAACTTCACTGGAGGTGCCAAGGTCTGCGGCGATCTCCCCAATGCCAGGAGTGAACATGCTGGAGGCCAGTGGCGAGAGAACTAGATGCACAATCAGTATCTACTCGATAGGCTCTGTAAATGATCAAATGCCGCTCACTGGCCATGAAGGCTATTATAGCCACATTGACCATCTTACGTCCCTTGGCCCAGTTTCTGGGATTCTCATCGTCCTCTTTGGAGAAATCGATGATCTAAATATCTATCAACGCAAGACTTCATTCAAAGCACGTATTCCTTGATATACCTCTTCAGACCCATTTTGGTGGCCATTTGTATCACCATTCCGGAGTAGCGGAGACCGCTCATCTGGTCCTTGCGCCATAGCAGAAAGACTGCTTGACCAGATCGTGCTTTTCAGAGGAAAATATGACGGATATTCTTAGCGCGCGTCACCAGATCTGAGATAAGCGAGATAAGCTTGATGTTGGACCCTGCCGATCTTCATAGGGCTGGGTCCTACATCGAAGAATCTGACTACTGACTGGAGCGAAACAGCTTACAAAGTAGTTCCACAGCCATCACAAGTAATGTATTCCATTAACTAGCTAGGAAGAGCAAGAATTCTGCATTCTAATCCCTTCTTTTCATTGTCTGTATCCAAGTATAACAGTGTTTCCCAAGTCCACCGATGAGAGGATCTTCAGCATGCATACATTGCATCGGCGAGCGGTTGCTGGAATAGGTGGCTTCTATGAGATGATCACAGGCGAGAAGAGATATCTGTAGGAATTTCACAATCCCCTCAAGCCCACAGTTACTTCTCAAGGTGTCAGTCTAGTCGAAAAGTGGGCTTGTCAGCTCAAAACGCTTGCCGATCAGAGATTGCTTCTACAAATACTTTCCGGCATGCCTTGAGTCGAAGCGGATGTCGAAGGCGGAGAGCGCAGAGAGATGTCCATAGCCAGATTTGAAGCGTAGGCTTGGTCTCGTGCTCGCTGAATGGCCTCAGATGTCCGGCTTCTTGTTGCAGGTAGGACGCGTTTAGACCCAGATTTGCCCATGAAGATCGCATCGAGAAAGTCAGACTCGTATGCTTGATTGATGAATTGTCTCAGTCCGTCAACCATGCGTTTATAGCTCTTCACACAATCTTCGCTACCGTACCGCATTGCAGCGTATGCAAACGAAGCTGCAAACTCCACCCACATCAGGCAATCTTGTGGATTGATGACCCTAGGTGCTCGCCGATACTCTATGGTCTGTATCTCTCCATCTTTGAGATTCCCCAAATTCCACGCCCAGTACCGGCTCGTAAGTTTCCTTTGACTGTCAGGTTCCAGGGAAGTATCAAGAGCGTTCATTAAATATATGAGATCATCTTTTGTCGTACAGTCGCGAACCTTGGAGAAGCAGGTTAAAAGATCCAAGCCCCGTAGCTGTGGATTGTCGACCGAATTACTGAAAGTCCAATGATCTTGGCGTAAGAACGAGGGTGTCAATTCTTCAAACGCCTCTTCGAACCATAAAATACTGCGACAGATGTTCTTGATACGGTCAATTGTCCAACCATCAATAGGCGAGATGTGGACATGGGTGGCAGTATCACCAATTGTTTGAGGATTGTTCATTCGGGCGAAATAATTGATGGACCGGAAGAGCTCAGTTGTGTACTCTCGCCACCGTGCTTCGTGGGTCGAACTGGCATGGAATTCTAATACTGGCGAAATAAATTCAACAGGCCCTTCGCCTTTCATCAGTGGACTATTGGTAGGACTGACGTTGAGTACGAAAGACTTACAGCTGTCTTCATCTTCGAAGGGATCTTCTTTGTTAAGAATCCACCCGAACGCAGAGATATGAGCGGGCTGGTGGCCGGCATGCTCAAAGTCGTCGATGCGCATCTGGGGATAACCGGGTTTGAGGACCTTCTGGTATGAATCAAGGCAACGGACGGCGACATCGTACCAGCTTTCGACAATAGACCCAGGACTAGTGTAGGGGTGGAGTAGGCACTCGATCTCAATGCCGATATTCATATTGCCAGGGATCTGTCGAGCTGGCAGTGCAAAGCTTGGCTTGAGGTAATTGCTTGACCTTAATGTGAGTACTCAAGTCCTCGAGCTTCTTGCAGACTGAAATATCCCAGTAAAGAGCAAATTGGCCCATTACTATGAATTCAGAAGACCTGTGTAAGCTCAAGCTTCTATTTATAGAGGGAGTCATAGGATCTATTCCTTTGTTAGATCTCGAAAGACGCCCGAGTTCTATTTGAAGACAAAGAAATGAAACAAGAATCCACGCTCTCAAAGAGCTTGCTACTCCCAATCCGGCATCCGAGGGTCTTTGCACGTTCCCAGTGATTTGGTTCGCGGTTCAACGCCGACGTTTCAATGCGGTCAGTCGCAAGGACACCACAATCATACCGAAGATTCACAACAATATCAATTTCCCCTTTCGGAGATCCCTGAGCTTTCTACACCAGAACAAGTCATCCGGGCTCAACCATGGCCCTAAGAATGACAATATGAGTAAGCCTAAAGCGGCCATTAGTGGGCCCGAACCCGTAGGTTTCAGCCAGGGAGAAATTCGTTTTAATATCAGCAACCCTAAAATCAGTCCACAGTCGCTGTCATCAGCAACATATCCTCCTGAATTCCAACAAAGACATCGGTCTTCGGCGCCAATAAAATCACACAGAGTAAACGTCATGCCCTGAACATACCTCTGGCTTCTGCCACGTGCGAGGTTTGAGATTAGGGTGAACGAAGCAGTCCACTGGCTGGTGTGACCTTTTGTACTTTGGCTGTGGTCTTGTTGTGGATTTCGCTGAATGTTGTACGACAATTTGCGCTTAATGCTGAAACCAACATTCGGTATGTCATCGCCGAGAGGACACGTTCTTTACGCGCAAGCGCAGAATACTCTGCACCGCTCAACCTGATCGATCTTGACTTCCTCCCCTTGCTATCTCGCCAATCCATACACATTCCCCTCGGACTCAGAGAAATGCTACTTATTGGTGTCACCCTTCTTATTGTGTTTCTCAACCGCACCCTCGCGATTATTCTACCTCCAGCGAATCCCGCTATCAATCTCGCAGTTGGGAGTAGCGCACCTTCACTCAATGCACTCAACGCTACCTCTGGCCCAACCTGTGATTCCAACAGTTACGGTTTCAACCTCAACAGGAGGAGCTGCGTCGAGGCCGTTGAACGTTTGATCCCAAGTTCTAGCTGGATTGATCAAAGCGTCGTATACGTTAATCGTGACAAAGATATAAGTGGGGTGCGAATTGTGCTGCCATGGCGAGAGCTCAGCTGTACGTCACATTAATTTCGACTTCATCGATTCATTACACTTTTGTTGCAGGCTTCCCATTCAGCCATCGGGGCTTGAATACCCTGTTAAAGTGGAAAGGATCCAACTGACCATGATTAGCGGACGGAACTTGCGCAGTCGATGTCATGCTCAAGCCAGGTGTAGCCCAGGACCGCTCAACTACACAGCCAATCTACAACGCTGCGACTAGGATCTTGGACACTTGTGTAGCCGGAGAAGGAAACGTAGGCGGTAGTGTAAGCAATTTAGGTACGTGTAATTCTTCCAATATCTTCAGTATCTGCTTCGAAGCTCAGGGATGGCCTTCGGACTCCATGACTTTGTGATTCCAGGGTTCATATGTTTGCTTCGAAGACATCTCCACTACTGACAGCCCCGTCGACAGGCGAGAACGGGAATCTGATAGTATCCATCAAGCAATACGAAGGTCCACTCGTTTATTGTAACGACCCTGCACGCGCCGGCGGCGGCAGCGGAATAACCTCAGCTTCATGCCGTTCGGTCCTCTCTTTCATGCCCGTAGACTATGGATTGAATATCTACGGCCCCGCAGGAGACAGCACCGCAGACGTTATCATCCCGAAGACGTTCGGGTCAAGTAAGCACCCCTCTACACGTACGTGACCTGATATATTCCGCTGACAAAAATGCGTAGTGTATGGCACAACGTGCGGAGTCACCTTATCCAGCTTCTTGCCAAGTGTCAAGCGAGATCAAGCTACCAACTGGGATGTATGGGCGGCAGCAGTGAAGGTAGATGCGATGTGTGTTCGAAGAGGATTGAGTGGAATTGCGTCTGGTTTTGGTGAGTTCCATGTACGGAAGTTGCACTACCGGTATATGCTGACAATCCCGTAGGTTCTAGGAAAGCGTTGAGGGTATCTCTGCTCAAAACAGTCACGTTGGCTAGCAATTCGACTGCCATGGGGTTGGGGAGTATTTCGCTAGACGGTCTTGCGGAACAATAGCCGTAGAGCAAGTTCCAATTCAGCTTCAGCATATAACCCATTATCTCACCATCTTCCATTGAATTCACCAAAGCCATACCAATTAGCGGAGGACTTCCCAGCACGCCGAACAACCAAAGTCCCTAACAGAGAAACCCATCGAACAGAAACATCCAGTATACCACCCCAACCAAAATCAACAGTGAGCCCCCTTCCTGCACTCCAACCTCTTTCAACAGCCCCAGCTCTACATCCCGCCAGTATCTTTCGCATCACGACCGCTGCCAATAACCTAATACCACAACTCCTATACACAAAACCCCTCAACTAATCCACCATATCCACCGCCGTCCAACCATAAGCCTACGGCGTCTTCTATAGGCAAAGAAACCGCTTTCATTGAGTACACACCTACCCTACTCTACCCACATCTACCCACCCCCTTCCCCTCCCCTCTTCAACCCGAAACCCCCTAGAGGCCTATGTTGTAGTTCTAAATCATCAACCGCTATGTTGTACTGCACCCTGCCAACAGCGCTATACCCTAAATCTCCCCTCTTCCTCTCCAACCTCTTCCCCCCTAACGCGCTTCCCCTTGTGAATCTCATTTCATGATTACTGAGCGAGGTAGATTTTGAATCTCGAGCTTGACAGAGAGGAATAGGGAGGGAGAGGGAGAGTGTTAGGAAATGGAAGTATTCGATTTAATGGGCTTGGCCGGTTTGGAATAGCCATACATGATTATCATGAAGATCTAAAAGGGTGAGAAACGGTGAAAAGTATCGTATCATCGTCCATTCCTAAATGCTAGATACGAGAGTTACTCAAGAAGCAAGATGTATGCCCCTAAATACAGCTTTTCAGCGCAGAGTCAGTTACCCCTCCATCAAAAGGGGGAGGGGGCGGGTAGACTGTGTTTTCTTGTGGAGTTCTCGAGAGTGATGGACGGGATTGGGAGTGCATATGTTGGGTTGGGTTGGAGAGTGGTCGGATTGTACTATATCTCAGAGTGATGTTTTGGGAGCAGCGTTGGTAGTGGAGGTTGTAGGGATTGCGATCTCATATCGTTCGTGATAGCAATCGGAAGGGGGATTTGTGGGGTGATCAAAATATGAGATGGGAGTAGGTTCATGTAAAGGGCTTTTGGATTATGACACTACTGTGCTTAGATGAAGTATTTGCTTAGTAAATTCGTGTCCTAGCTGCACGAGGTAGGAAAGGTACGAAAAGCATGTGTTCCCCGTACATGAAGAATGAAAACAGTGGTGAAGCCACACAGTTCTGCTGCTGTGACCACGAACCCTCATGGCTAGCAGTGTCTCATGCGGAGACAACAGGCCGGACCTCGCTCTGTACTACATTTCAGGCCCCTAGACACCAAAACCAATTTCATCCTAGGGTTTCAAACAAATGTAAGCACGGCTTTCATGACGCGGCTCGATAGAAAATCGGATCTTCAAGAGAAAATGTCAGAGAACAATAGCATGTATCATATCCATGGGCGCTGACCAGCTGCCAGCATTCCCACCGTTGCTCCTGTATGCCCATCGTCTGATCGATGTGGACGATACAGGTCCACACTGCATTGGTGCTCATATGGTATCGAGCAATCAATGCGCTAGATGTGAGGCACAAAGGTCGACCATCGAATTGACTCGTAAGCGCTCTGAGGCTGCGCACGCAGACTGACCAACACCTGCATCAACATATACACCCTGACGATTGTGTAAAGCGCCATGATCAACCCGGTTAGATATTTTAGCAATATCAATGATGTTGTAGAGGGATTGTTAGAGGGCCTGAGCGTAGTGAGGAACAGCCCAACATACAGTCCAAAAGCTAGACAGTAGAGGGCACTTGCCCGCCATAGCCACAACTCAATGTTCGAGGGGAGCGTGATGTTGTAGGCTGCAACGTAGCATGCTCCATATGCTGTGGCGAGAAGGGTCAATAACCCTATGTGCCATATGGGCAGATACTTGTTCATTAGTTGGAACCAATCATTTCCACCCCATATGAACTCCTTCCAGGTACCTTCAACCCTCGAATAAGATGTGATACGCTCTTGGGCCATTGTATTCTCGCTGCAGTTGATCATCAAAGGAGTCTTACTGCCTTGAGGCTTTCTCCACCATGCCGCATAAGCGGCGACAGCACAAAACACGTATGCTGAGGTGCTGACCTCCAGAAGGGTGACCGCTTGGTTTTCAGCAAGTCTGGATATGACTTGAGTGGCAAACCACAAAGCTTGGGCGCAGGTGATGAGCTTTGTCAATGCGTCCGAGTTGGCTGTGTCGTTGATCTCGCCTTTCGATCTTCTTCCCAGCTCCTTCACCCACTGCAGATGTGTCTCTATTGCTACACATTCTGTGCTATTATGACTATTCTTTTGCTTTGCCAGTTGACTTTCGACATCCTCATCTGTAGAGGTTGGGCGAGACCCTGGGCCAGAAAGACTGGCAATGTCAACAATGTCGATCTGGCGGTAGTTATCTTCATCCGACTTCAAGCAGAAGCCACCCATCTCGAGAAAGAATCCATGGACGAGAGATACGTCGTCGTCGCAAAGAACTTTCTTGAGCTCTTGAGTAGCCTTCCAAGCGTAAAGCAGTTCAACGATTGCAGTGTAAGTCAACATTTCTGGCGCTACCATGAAGATCATCGCAGGTACGATTCTGCTCCTGACGATTTGCTTCCTCGTTGTGAGGGGCCACTTCAACGGATATTGTGGCACTGGAAGATGAATTGCGGTCCATACACAGAGAATGATGGTCGAAAGGCAGCTCCAGAGTATATCGATGGTCCCACGTCCACAATTAGCTGAGACCCATCCGTAGACAAGGTCCGTTGAGTTTACCATTGCGAATAACGCGACCTCGTGGGTTTGGTGTGATGAAGAACGATTTGACTTTGAAAGATGTGATAGGAATTCGTTTCGGGATAGGATGGGATGTTCGATTTTTGAGCGTAGTTTCTTCTCTCGACGATGTTTGGGTCGGACCAATTGATATCCAGACTGTGTTACAGATCGCTCTTAGTATGACTGATAGCTTCTAGAGGTCTGAAGTTCCAAGCCTTGGAATAAGGTCTGTCAACAGAAATCAAAAAGACTAGATTGCGCCCAAGGAGAAGCTGTACGTAGGATCAGTTGGTCCCCTGTGCAGTGTGTATTCGCAATGTCAAATGACAAAGCATTGCATGTAGAATTGAGCAATAATGAGAAAAGGTAAGGGGAACATGTCGCTTAAACATGAGCAAAGGTGTACTAACCCAGCGCGACGAGTTGGCAGCTCACGAGGCTACACTTCGTCCTGTGAGGTGCAAGGTCAACCAGTAGCCACTCTGTACTTAGAGAGGACCGTCATCCCCAACCAATGTGTCCGGCCCGGAAGCTTCGCCTGCATGAAAGACCCCATGCAAGAAACGCGAAGATGACCTCCGGTGACACTGCAGGTTATATGGCCGCCGCAACTTTGCCTCGACAGATAGACAAAGAGGCATGATTGTCCCAACATATTCCGGAACTCCGCTTATAGATGAATGCTACGCTGTTTTATTATTTGAGCAAAACGAAAGAATCCACTGGGCGCAATGTGTACATCGCCAGACTGACTGTCTTCAAGGCCTTGTTCCAGGGACTCTGTTTTAGATACGAGCCTGCCAGTTGAGATGTGATTTGGCTTGGCCCGAGTGAGATGAACTTGTGACGGAAGTCGAAGATTTCAGCAGCTTCGCAACTCCCTTAGGATGCATGCAGAAACCTCATGCGATGCACAGCCAGGAAAACAGCCATTTGCTCCGAGATATTCCTAGCATACAATCACTGGTACTGACTGCAATTTCCAAAACAGCAGGAGATTCCGCAGTCGATGAAGCAAGGACTCCGGAATGGGGATTATAATAGCGAACGATCCTGCTCTCAATGTCATGTATTTCGTACATTCACGTCTTGTTCCAAAGAGCGAAAGAGTAGCCGTTCAAGCAGAAATCTGGTAGGACGTGGTCATTAAACGTTTCATGCAGCCGTCCGAAGATCCAAATACAGTTCGTCATGTGGTTGTTGCTTGCAAGTACCCTTCGGAAGACAGCGGGATTCGGGGGAAACTCACATGACAGCCCCGTCGTATGTGCGAGGGCCCGAGGTGTTCCAACATGCAAAGATGTCGGAAGAGAATCGAATCGTGATTCGATGAAGTTCCTGCCGCTAATGTAGCGCCGGCTATGAGCATATCCAACGCTAGCCCTGCCCCAAGACCTGCAATGCATTTCAAGCTTTGGTCACCGTTCACAAGAAGCAAAAGATTCGATAAGTTGTTGGGAAAGGTTGATGATATCAAAGTATTGTTCGTCAGATGCTCCTTCGGGTACCATACAGTGTGACGCTCACTAGGCGAGGTTCGATCGTAGCTGGTAAGGGTTGATGTGAGGCAATGGAGGAATAGCGATGATGTCGTCGTTCCTAGCATTAGAAGTAAGGTAACACTACTCTGGTCGGTACTCTTTCAGATATCCTGCAGAACTCTCGTGCTGCTTCACTTACCAAGTCTCTATAATTGTAAATGCCAAGCAGCTTCTGTACAATTAGCAGTTCAGAATTCCATAATCTTACCCAGTAGGAAAGGCAAAAATGAATGTCCGATCATCCACAGTAGCACTTGTGTTCTGCTGCCTACTGACCTGAGGAGGCGCTGAAGTAGGCCTAGATTCCCTCCATTGATATTTCTAACATTTTTTAATTGACTTCTCCTAGACCATCTTCCCGCCCCTCGACCTCTTCCCGCGCCAAATCTCCTCCTCATGATCTGCGATGCCGATGAGTGGCACAGAAGGAGGCCATAGGGGCTCAACAGACGGTCTCGGCCATACCACTCGAATGAGGGTCGGGGTGTACATAGTGCCGCTGCGAGCATTCATTAATCTCCTGACTGCTACCTACATCCGCAAGTAAAGGGCTTGCTGGGTCCGAGCCACTGAGTTATGAGACCCTGGGTAGCAGGCGTTGAATTGGGGCTTTTAGGTTTTTCAGGAATGATGTGAAGATTTGGATGGAGAAGAAAGAGATAACCCGTATAAATAGTTATAGTAGTGGTGCTGCTTAGAGGCCTAAGAGTATGTAAGGTAGAAGCACAATAAACAGCAAGAAGACGATGATTAAATCATGTGACTCCCCTGAGCCTGGGTCGATCTGAGTTAGGATGCAAGTCCCTCTTCATAGGTAGTCATCTAGCGCATTCTATTGATTCCTGCTGTGCCATTCGTGAGGTGCCCGACATCACGCTTTTCATGCCAAGGTTTTCGAACTTGCATCGTGTCCTCGTACACCGATCAATCGACCACCCTGAACTGCTGGTAGTTGACAACTGGTAGGATTGTTAAGGGATGGTGAAGCCCAGATCTGGGAGATTGGGGGCCAAGATTAGCGAGGCAGACGCTAGACTACCTAGTAATCCCTATAAGGTTAAGGTACTTCTAGATCGCTTGGCATGTGAAGATCTGAGACCATGACCATGTTCCCGCTGAGCATAAGTTGTGTATTCCGCGTCGAGTCTTATCAATATGGCAGACATGCAATGTAGAGAACGGATGATGCAAGATATGAACTACCTCGGACGAGGAAACAGAGCTGGACATGTTGCAGTATCCGATAATACGTCACCAATTGATCGACGGGCGGAAATTGAACGATGTCATCACTGCGAAAAATAAGCTCGCGTGTCATAGCTTCACTCAAGCCTTCGTTGATCTTTCCATCTTTTCTGAGATCTGTCACTATTTTCCTCAATGAATTGATACATGGCACTTACATTCGCCAAACTTACTCGAGCAATACCAGCAACAGTTCACCCAGCCGCCACAGCTCACTTCAAAACCGCAGCATCCCGACCCTTTCCACGGTTGAATCATATTCACTTCCACACGGCCTCTAAAATCATGGGAAGCCAAGGAGCATCTACCTACAGAGCCAACGGTGACAATGGCGACGAAGGAAATACTGAGGGAGAATTGAACCAATGGAAGCATCGAGCACCATACAAGGTCCACGACAACGATCCCAATTTCCACGCTCGCTACACTGGAAGCTGCCATTGCGGCAAAGTGACATACCAATTGAGCAGAGAAAAGCCTCTGGATTCCAAGTACTGCCATTGTACTACCTGCCAGAAGATTCACGGTACGTTGCTGCCTTACCCATCATCTCCATGTTCCAAGACTCATACTAACGCAGCCGTTCAGGAGCACCCTTCCAGTGGGCCGCCATCTTCCACAAAGAAGATATCAATTTCACCAATGGAGTTCACGACCTCGGCTGGTACGAGAGTTCCGAGAAAACTACCGTGCATAAATTGCCCTGCAAAGTTAGCTGCGCATATTGCCGTACACCCATCATGGATGAAGGGAGGAACATGATCTTGTTATTCCCAACCCTGATCGATTTCAAGTCTCCAGAGGATCGCAAAAACTTCGACATTAAGTATGTCAGATGTTACCCCGAGTAAGAGACTCTGCTGATGCTTTCTCGTAACAGCTGCCACATGTTCTATCCACGACGAGTCCTTGACATCAACGACGGGAAGCCGAAGTGGACGGGTATCAACGGCCAAAGTGAATTGGTGGGCGATACGCCTGAAGAGTTCAAGGAAGAGCATAAAAAGCGGAAGCGCGAGGATGAGGAGAAGAGCAAGCAGGAGGAGAAGTCGGGCAATGCCGACAATCATAACAACTGAGACCCGACGGGAATACAGTTAAGGTCATGACAGATCTGTCGATGTCGGCTCGTCCAGGCACGTTATATGCAGTCACCTCAGTGGTCAGACTCCATCAAATGTAGGCTAAGCGCTCTACATTTACTCTAATACCTGGGTCAAGAAACAAGCGGTTTTGCTATAGCATCAACAATAGCCTACAGCTCACAGCTATAGACTTCGCAATGAGCGAATCAAGCAAGCATACCCTGACCCCCATTCCCACCTCGAGATGTTGTGCTTACTGACGTCCTTTGACGTTCTTTGACATCCCTCCTTCCCGCCATCACTCGTTTCGGGTATGTCACGAGTAAGCTCTGCTCATCGTTTCCACGAGATTAACTCCCTCGTATATAAGTCATCATCTACACACATGACCATCTCGAGATCTTCAACCTCAAGAACCCCTTCCCAATTCAAATCACACATTTCTCATATCTCAAGAAACTTACCGACTCAGTCCATCCGTGGAGTGATTCATGATACGCCGTAATAGACATGACAGGCGAAAACTCACAGGCCTGCGTAGAGGTCTCGGGCTCGTACGTTTAGTACCACACATTTAGTGGAGAGAGATAAGGAGCTCATCTTTCGGAAACAAGTGACGGAAACACGATGGTGTAGACGTGATAACTTCGGCTGTTACATGAAGGCATCGGCCAATAGATACAAAGCCCTAATTACACCACCTTATCATCAAGGTCCTAGTAATCACGCTTTGAGTACTCTGTTCCCCCTCGGCCGGAACCACTTCGTCCATCATCACCGTAGTGCTGGATGTCACATCAGCAGGACTCTCGCTAGTTGATTGGTATGGCGCTCACCTGTCTTCTCATAACCTGAAGCCTCTTCTTCTTGGTCTGCGAGTTGATCCATGTGCCGATGACGAAAGCGAGAATGTTGAAAAATGGCACCCATGTATGCTCAGGGAGGAACTTCTGCGCGAACGCCAGTGCCAATGGTGAGGTGATCCAGCTGACCTTCATGACGGGCATAAAGCCGACTCGGACGGTCGCTCTGATCTGGTGGAAGGTTCTAGCTCCGGCAATGACGGCCATGGAGGCAAGGTAAATGCTGTTCTGTATCGGAGCGATCTATGCAGAATTATTGTCAGCCTTGTAATGATACTAAATTCGTTCCTGTCTGTTTCACGGTCCGGACGTACCACAAGATTGCTGACAAGTATTTGGAGAATCTTTGCTTTCAAACTTGTTCGTCCAGAAAACAGCCTCTGCAAGATATTGATCAAGAAATGCCCCAAAGGTGCGCTAATGAAGGCCCCATAGACAGCCATTTTGGGCACCCGAGAGCTGACGTAGTGACCGTGCTTGCTAACATCCTTCGCGATCCATGACGCAAGAACTTCTTGTAAAGCTGAAAGAGAGCCAGAGGTGAGCATCTTCGTGCGGAGGGGGTTGCTCTGAAGCTGCGAAAGGTAGGCCTAGCAAGCCATGCAAGTCAGTCTTCCGGCCAAGGTTATTGGACAGTGTCACTATGCTCACAGCTAGGTAACCCTGCGCAGTCTCGCTTCCTGTCAATCTTTCGCCAATGCCATGCGCGATCCCCTCTTTCCGTCCTTCGGGGATGGGCGCATCCTTGACGGTCTCTTGTTGAAATTTGACCGACATGCTTGGTTGTTCGTAATGCCCAGGAGCCTTCCGCTCAGATCAATTCGAGTCGTCTGATTAACAAGCAGTCAGTCGGTTGAAGTGAAAGGTATGAGACTCAATGATGACTGAATTGCGTCGGATAAGGTCGATGAGAATGTTTGTTGTCAGAGCCCCTCAGCCGAGGTCGAGCTGATCGTTTGGTGGGGGAATGTCGATTTGCTATGTAAAGGTCGCGAACAGATGCTTACCCAGGTTTTCATGCACAATGTGTACGTGTGACGGCCGTCGCGATGCCTTACGCCCTCAAGTCCACGTTGGTGTTCGCTGGGAAAGAGGATGAACCAGGGAGGAGCGTCTCCGCAACGTCCACACCTGCCCTTTCGACGCCATTCCTCTTCAGGACTGAAAGCTCTCGCGCTAGCGACGTCGCCACGCAACAACAAAGCATCCATCCGCCACAACATCGACCATCTTCAACATATCCAAAGAGTCTACCAATTTCGGGAAGAGGAGGATTAAGGCAATGAAGCGCTTTTATAGGAAGGTCTGTGGCTTCCATCGACAATCTGCAGACTGGGGTCTGGAGCTCCGTACGCATCATGGCATCGCAGCTACGGCACTGCCCAGGCAATCGCTGCCGAAAGGGGTTTCCCTTGCTCACATCCGACTACCACCTATGTCAGCATGATCTATGCTCGACAGTGTGACCTTAAAGCACATACAATATCCCTCTTTTCTGGCCAAACCCACCTGACCAAATACCTTCCTCAAGAATGACCTTTGTCCTCCCTCTAATCAACCCTGCAAGCTGGAACGGACCAACGTCTGGAAGCAGCCTAGCTATCAGAATAATCGGCAGTCTTAGGTTCGTGATTTACAAATCTGTGAACTTAATAGCTTTGGAAAACATAGCTCTAGTACATCAAGACTTGTGGTAGAGCTTTTTAAGATACTGCCCCCCACTTTTCGTCCACTTCTTCTGGGGCAACCGGATACTACACCAGGTCCAACAGTCCCTGGTATCCTCGGCATGTTGCCCTCATTGGGGCAACACTTTCTTGTAGCAAGCCTAGGGAGAGAAAGCAGAGAACTTGATTATCAATTCAGCACGCCAAATGGACCAGTAGCTCTTTTTACCAAATTCCAACTCAGAGAGGGCTAGTTTCCTCCTACGCGGCATGCATTACGCATGGTGAATAGACCTCGCTTCTAAGAAGCGGCGTCTTCTTGCACCTCACCAGAGCTATGAGGACGGGACTACGACGTCTACGGTAGTACAATTGAGTCGAGAGCGAAAAAATCCCATGCGCAGGTTCGAATGCTGGTAGACTTAAGGACGAGCAAGTCCGATTAAGTGGGTCGTTTGCTGCTTTTCACGTATTTCACCCTTGAAATAGGATTGTCCTGTGAATTCCATACTCAATTTGCCATAAAGTCGGGCTTGGTCGCTCCATTTATACTTCTTCTGGTTCTGCATCACAGCAAGGTTTCCTTCTGCAATATCTATTTGTGGAAAAATGACCCTGCCCCTTTATTGACTATTCTTCGAGTATCATCATGCTGTTTTTGGCACTATCCTACAATAGATCGTCGTCAATGTAATCGTCATCGCTGGTAGCGACTGCTGGACAAAGACCACCATAAATGCAAACAGGTCGCCGATAAGCACTACCGATGGTTGGAAAATAATCATCTTGAATCACAGTCAGTAGCACTGCTCTCAATCCATCGATGGCGATATCAGCAGAAAGAGTCCCTAGAAAACCATGTGCGATAACCATGTGCGAAGATAACTTCACGACGATGCTTCGGAGCGCTAATCGGAAGCGGTGAAGTAGCATCGGAGAAGGGCGCAAGACTGCATGATGCAAGGCATCTGACTCGCGAGTCTCGGTCATTCGACATTGAGCTGTGAAGCAGACTAGATAATGACTGTTTTGCGGAACGCCCTTGGCGCGCTTGTTGCAGCATGAAACAACGGCACAGGATTGAGCCGCAAGTATCAGCAAATAGACGAGGCACAGCATAATCTACACGGCATGATCTTTTATTTGATTGGAATCACGGCAGCGTTTAAAGCCGCTCCAATGATGCAGTCACATTTCGACACCCGGCTCGGCCCATGCTTGAATGGCTTCCTTTACTCCTTCGTTCGTCATTCTAAAAAAAGCCGTCAGATCGTCGTGGGGGCTGTCTATTCTAGTTGGCTATACACAGCATCCCACTCCTATTCTCCGGATCCACAGTGACGGCATATATGCGTTATCATGGTGAACGTGGTCCGAAGAAACCCTCATCTTCTGCTTGGACTGAATGATGATACTATGGGCAATTACAGCGCCTTGTGGACTCGGTTGCTTCCGAAAGGACATGCCGTGCCGAATGTTCAGATCCAACGTGGGTGTTTGGCACAGAAACATCCAACAAGTACCATGTGCCGGACCTGCACGAAGCTTCGCTAGTGACTGACGAGGACCAAGGAAGCCCCTAGTCCTTGAACATGAGCCTACGCGTCGACATCTAGCAACCCAAGTGCTATCATCTCTCGTTGATTTCGGGTCAGCAAATGTGCATTCAGGCTATCCACGAGCCTGATTACGACTGAGTGGGTCTTTGAAGAGATTACACTGAGACAATTGTTTCAAGCGGCTGAAGCCTACTGTTTCTGGTACATGTTTCGATAGCCACGAGACCTTCCTTACTGACCCTGAATGCGGGAAACCCAATCAGCCGAAGGACCGAGTCACAGCTACTAGGCATATCATAGGCCGTACAACGATCGACAAGCTTAACGACCCTTGCCGGAATGCGGCTATACACCGCCATCAGCTAGAGAAGTGGCCGAAGTGGAAGAAACAGTATCGGCCTGGTTTGAACCAATTGCATCATCACGGGCCAACATACGCTTCCTTCACCCAATATTATCATGGTATCTCGTCATCAAGATAAGGGACCATTCATGTGACGGACCCCCTGAGGGATCCTGTGGACCGCATGCTGTCATACCTGTCTTTCACTGGCCCCCAACGTAACGCTTATGCAGTGAAGATGAGGGAAGACTCCCTTGGCACCGTCAGAGGCATCAGGAAAACGGCAGGACCGCCCGCACGGGAGACTACAATTAAATTCGCCGATCTACTCCTACAAGACGAGTCGGATCATTATAAGAGGATACCAACACCCCACTCAAGTCCCACTATCAAATTCTCTTCATCCTCACTCCAGCCTCCCAAACCTCCCCGAAATCAACGAGCCTCACACTTGAGCAATCATGCATTTACCCACCGCCCTCACCACCCTCTTCTACCTCACCACTCTCCTCCACACCCCCATTAATGCCCTCGGCATCAATTGTCGCGGCTCCGGCATGTGCCCCTACGCCTCCTGGGAGAATAAAGCCCGCGAACGCATCACTCAAGTCCTCCGCGACGCAGTCTGGGACTCGCCCAAACCCAACAGCACCACCTACGGCAACGGGGACCACGTGATCTGCGTCTCCCAATTCCAAACCATCTCTCTAACCGGCGCGCAAGAAAAGGGCGCCGAAGCAGCCGGCGCCTCCTCCACAAGTACACAAACGCTGGGCCTCTCCGGGGTCATTGGCGGCGGCGGCATCTGCCTCTTCCCCCAGAAAATGGGCAATGGTGCCGTCTTGACACTGGGCGATGTGCGCGCCCTGACTGATCAGGTGCTCGTGCATGGATGCGGGACTTGTGGCAGCGTGCCGATTCATTATGTCGATCAGGGTTCCAATGATCCCAGGTGGGGAATACTGACGTTCAATTATGTGGAGAATCCGGCCTGTGTGGGGAATTGTTTGAGTGCGAATGGGCAGCCGTGGATCAATGGGACGGTGCAGAGTAGTGGAACGCAGTTTAGTAAGAGGGTTCAGCGGTCGGCGAAGTTGGGGCCGAGGGTGGAGGAGTAAAGTTACGGTCTATTGGGAGTTTCTTGTTTTCGAGCGGTGTCGGGAGGCTTCCTATGGTATTCGACTTTCATTTCGAGACTTGAGTTTCTCGATTAATGTCTTTCTTTGACACTGTGATCATTTATAGGAGAGGCTATGATGATAACGGACTCCATACTGGATAGGAGCGCATCTAGTCCTTCTGATCTTCTCCTCCTTCTTTATCTTTACCACTATAATCTTCCCCTTCAATGATTATATTAGAACTAAACATACATTTTAACTTCCTATTCAAATCTCAAAAATCGAGTACAAAGACCAATCCTCCCCAAAAATTACAAGACTTTCAATAGAAAGAACATCATTCCGAAGACGTATCTATCATCTGTCTACTTGTGAGATATACGAGTCTTTGCAAATAATCCAATACCCAAACAAGCCCATAGCCTCATCCTCACCAAAATTTTCAAATCCACCATCCGCTTTCCCATTCCAGGAGTCCCTGCACACCTCCAGAGCATAAAAACCCAAATGTCCCCAAAAGATGAAATACCTCGCTTGAGCGTCTAGTATCGATACTACAATCCCACCTGCAGAGATCATAGGTAGTAGAAATGGTATTCATTCAACAAAGCCACCTTATGCTGTACCTTTTATGACTCATACCTGTCCGTAAGTTTGTTCATCTGCTGTTGTCTTCAAGCGCCTATTGCTTTAAAAATCTGGGTCTTGAGGCTGCTATGATCTATGTGCTCAGAGACGAAGTATAGACAGAGATATCGGTAGGGGAAATTGTTAGAATGTAGAAGCTGTTGTGATCGTGTTCTGTGACTATATGGGTATATATTGTTTCGTGCGATGCGTGGAAGGAATGAAGTATTGTGGGAATGGATTAGTTGTCTTTGATGGAGATTTGTCTAATCTTGTTTGAGGTTTTATCTTGTGGGCCGAGGGGGCGTGTTTCTATGCTTTGTTGTGGCGTTGAAGGCATATTTCGCTATCTACGTGAACGCGTTATTCTATTCACACTTTGTGGTCAAGAGTATAATGGATGATGGCATATTTAGAGATGAGAAAGGAGGACGGAAATGACATTGAGGGCGGTATTGAACATGTGGGAATCTCATGATGATGTCCCGTTAGTTTCTGGGTCACTTCGTTGTATTGTACATTACTTTGCTGATAAACCCATGTCTGCGTCTGGTTCATTTGTTTACGGTAGCTGAACGATGTGGTTATTCTTTATGATGTCGACTTGAAACCAGGTGAGCTGAACAGCTGCTGGCTGCAAAAAACTAGCTAGATAAGGGGCCTGCTCTCGTCGAGTGATAGCCAATTAATTTGATTGAAGTTTCTGCAGCAATCTCACACCAGCAATGGGAAGAGGTTCTACGCTCCCATTGGCCGCCAGCCACGTCCAAGAGCTGTTCATGCCTTGGTGGACGAGCTCTGGTGGGTGTAAAGCCTGAGATGTGATCATGTAGTTGTTCAGTATGGCTTCGAAAGGTGAGCCGACAGCGTACATATAGAAGCTCAACGCTCCATGATCAAAAGGATCTGTAAATTGGGTCAGTCATTGTCAATCAACCAGGCTGTAAAGCCAAAAGGGGAGTCGATATCAGTCAAGTACCGGCAATCAGCACAATACCACCCTCGTTTGCTTTACCAATACAATTTCTCGACAACTTCAGAACTTCGCGCTCGACATACGCCCAGGTTGAGGCCGGCGCGGGATCGATCACGCGGCCGCTCGCAGCTGCAGTGGCCATGAGAGCGAAGCGGCATGTTTCTACACAAGCACGCTTTGGTCAGCGACCCGGTAATATTTCGGAAGATGGGCTTACTGTATCTCCAGAATTTGGGTATTTGCTGCATTTCCGTCCCGAGGTCATTCTCAAGCGCAGCAAACGGCGGTTCCAGAAGCTGTGGCTCGACAAATCGACGGAAGTCATCCAACTTTGGGGTCGAAGCTGAACTTTTCGAGTGTGGCATTGCGAGGAATGTACTCGCGCAGTCCTCCAGCTTCGGCCGGCCGTACATACGGTAGTCGCATTTGAATTGGGACACAACATTCTGAATGGAGATCAAGAAAACGTAGATTAGGATATTTCGAGAGTGCATGGCGACAAGACCAGATGTTGTTACAGGAACATAGGTTCCATGCCACTTGAATGTGGTTCCAATGTAATAAGTCTCAAAATATTTCCGCCCGTCTTTACTCTTCGGAAGAGGCTTGCGGGTAGAAATTGAAAGTACGGTTATGCGCTCTCGTCGTTTGCATGTGTTCCTCCAGTACTGTCTGCAAGAGAGAGCCGCATGCCGCGTCGGGACGATCTGAGAAGACGGCGAATGAAGGAAGAGAGCCTTTAAGCACGCGATGGACCCTGGAAAGCAATTGCACTCATCTGCTCACTGTCCTGAGAGCCGTGATACAACGCCATGGGCATCTTTTGGACGAATTTCGCTGCTTTGCAGTTTTTGTCTGGCTCCGTTTGTTGTTGGTCTCTTGCTAATGCTAGGACCGCGACCTGTGATGCGACGACCTATGGCAAGCCATTGAGTGCCGATTGCACGACCCTCTTCCAAAAGTTCACTGACGGACAGAATTTGCGGACACGCTTGTTTGTCGAAGAACAGCTGCGCGCAGAGCCAGATCTTGCCTGGCCTGGAGTTGATAACCCTTTCGTACCTCCGATCGTGCAGGTGCCAAAATACTACTCCATGAGTAAGTGTTCTCAGCACAACTGCGTTTGTGTGAGTCTCCATAACCTAAGAGCTCGACCTTGACAACCGGAGAACAGATACCTGCAACTTCGCCATAATGCCATACACCAACCCTAACACACGCTCCATGCTTCCACTCGGCATCACCAGCTGGGGCAGCATAAAGACCTCGGGAGCACAGCTTATCGCCGAGTGCTTGAAGAAGGGGAGTAATAGTGGGGGTGAGATTTTTGTAAGAGACAGTATGCATGCTCTTGCACCACATTCATCACGGGAGGGTATCTGACGACGACATCTCCAACCGCAGATACGGCAGAAGACCCTGTATTGGTCATCTGGATGTGGGCCAGTGGCGCGAATTTTGAGGCAAACTTAAACCAGTACGAGAACGATCCGAAATTCTCTCCACAGCTGTCAATTTCCGCCACGGGTCCTACTGGAGTCAATATATTGAATGGGACAATCGCGAGTGCAGAAGCGGTAACCAGCGCCATGACAGATACGCCTGTGGACCCAGTCCTGGCGTCCATCATCAATGAGATGTCCAATTCAGGGTCCATAGATACTTTGTAGCTCTTTGAGTTCCCGTCGAGTTTTATCATCTTCAACGCCAAGAGTGTTTCCAAATGGTAGTGCAAGGATGGGGGCTTCGAGATCATCCAGCTCCTGATGAAACAAACTCGCTTTGATATATAGCTAGCAGACTTACTTACACAGCAGGAGTTCACTGGCTCAATTTACCATATCCGATTCTCTCCAGCAGCATCCCTTGATTTTGTACTCTTTCGAACAGCCATCTTCCCGGTCCCAGGGGTCTTGAAAAATAGACTGGGTCCGTGTCCCTCAGGAACCAAGTGGCTCAAGTATCCCCTATGCGCTGGATCCCGGTAGTATTCAATATCCTTCCTACTCGTCGGATCTGGCAATCGATTGTAGAACGACCTCCTCCCCAGCTCTTCGCCAGCTGGGATTTGCGATTGGAGCGAATTGATTGGATCCATCTTGCCCTGCATTATTCTCTTCAGTGCGAATGGAGTGTAGTATCTTGTAGTAACCGAGCCACCAGCTGCTTCGATCGTGGATATTGCTTTTGCGGAAGCCCGTGATATGATGACGTTTAAAGGTGCTGTAAGGCTTTCTGAGCCTTTGGCGAGTAGCTTAACACCATCTCTAACGTTGGAGACACAGCGAGATTCACGCAGCTCTTTGATGGTAATGGGTTTCGAAGGGTCGAGCCGACCTTGATCGACCCATGCTTGAACTTTGTAGAGATTGAGCGGTTTCAGATCAACCTGGAAGCTGTGCACATACTAACAATCAGTAAGCTGGAAATACTAGCCAAAGTGACACCTACCTGGCAAAATTGTGGTCTCCCCGTTTACCATGGACGACCTCGTCTTTAGTTTGCCCTCCGTTGAAGCCTCGTGGTACTTTGCCGTGTTGCTTCTGACCTTTGTGCCCTCGACCAGATGTCTTTCCTTTGCCCGATGAAGGACCTCGACCTAGTCGCTTGTGCTTCGAGAATGCGTTGGGTACGTCGGAAAGTCTGCTGAGGATGGAGGCGGCGCGGCACTGAGTATGGAGGAAGGGTAAGAAGAATGGCGAGACCTCGGCGGTCAAGATATTGATAGCGCTTTTGGACCACGGTAGACTGCTGAGCCGGGGAGGCATGTTTATGGTGGTGTTGTAGCTAATTTAATTCAAGAGAGCTGGTGATTTGAGGCTCTTCGACGGATCTGCGGAGAAATTTCACCCGATTGCGATTCGCCTGAAGTGACGAATGTATCAACAATAAACATGGGCACCCACTTCTGCCAAAGAACCGCTATGATGTTAAGGACCGATCTATGGCTACGCGGGTAGCCTGTGTGCCTGTATGTCCTCAGCGAGATGCTCGTCTGAGTCCAATTTGATGTGCTGGAAGAAGTCCAGAAGAATCACATGAGGATGGTCTCTTTACAAACTAAGCGACGCGTCTTCGTGGTGTTTGCTTTCTTCGCTTTAATAGCTCTTATTGGCAATCTCGCATTGTTCTCTGGATTATCGAGTGAAGACATCAAAGCCCAACTTGGCGATATACGAGTACCGGGAAGGCAGAAGAAGCCATGGCATTCAGACGACAAGCCAGACAGCCCACCAACCCCAGTCGATGCCCATCCCATATCTCTCCTGATGCAAGAAGCAGACAAGCAATGGCGCAAATACGAGGACGGGCGTTCTACTTCGTTCAGGCAGACCGTCCGCACCTACCGGAGGAAGCATGGGCGGCATCCACCCCCTGGGTTCAAAGAATGGTACAGGTACGCTCGAAAGAGGAATGTCCATAACATCGATGACTTCGAGCAAATTATGGATGACATACGGCCCTTCTGGTCTATCGAGCCAAGGGTCCTGAGGGGTTTGGCAGGTGAGATGTGGAGGGATAAAGAGGGAGGCGCTTCAGGCGTACACATCCGCAATCACAAGGTCGTCAAAGAAAGTAATGGGTCTTGGAGATCAGAGACGATGATAACGCTGATCAACAAATTCATCAAGTTTCTACCTGATATGGACATAGCCATGAATAGGCTGGATCAACCACGGGTAGTGGTACCGTGGGAAGATATGCAAGATCTGCTCGAGAATGAAAAGGAGACAAGGCGCACCCCTCCGGAGACCGTCGATGAGTTCAGCAAGAATATGGAAGGCTTTCTTGACTACACCTCCGAGGAAGCGCCCACCACAAAAGACGACCCACAATGGTATTCCCATGCTGGGAAACAGTATATGGAAGTCGCCTCCACCGCTTGCCCGCCGGAGTCCCCAGCTCGACAAAACACCACTGACTTCGCGCAAGCTGAAGCTACCTACAAAGACCGCCTTGGTGGTCTCATTACGAACTTCAACCTGACTTCCGATCTATGCACCGTCGGGCCTCAGATTCAAGATAAGCATGGTCTTCTTTACTCCAGCTCTTCCATGGTAGCAACAAAGCGCCTCGTGCCCATCTTCGGCGAATGCAAAGTGAACATCAACAGCGATATCCTATTTCCCGCCAACATGTACTGGAAGCATGACGAACGCTATGACTATGCTCCTAAGAATGATCTCGATTGGGAAGATAAGAAGGACATCATGATCTGGCGGGGTGTCACTTCCGGTGGCACACAGAATGCAGAGAATTGGCAACGCATGCATCGGCAGCGCCTTGTCATGCAGGTCAATGCTACGGAAATGGCAAGCAAAGAAGTCCGAATCCTAACCGAACAGCCAGAGAAGAAGGGCGAGTACGAGAATTACCGCGAATTTCATCCATCTCATTTTGCAGAATCACACACGGACGTTGGCTTTACGGAGACCTGGGGCTGCTTCCCGGAGGACTGCCCATTCTACAAGGACATATGGACGCTCAAAGAAGAGATCCCCATTGGAGATCAATTCAAGAACAAATTTGTTGTCGATGTAGACGGCCATTCATTTTCTGGGCGCTGGAGAGCCTTTCTCGAGAGTAAGTCTCTCGGTATCAAGGCCACTATCTTCCGAGAATGGCACGATTCACGGTTGTTCGCCTGGCGTCATTTCGTGCCAATGGACAATCGGTACGATGATATTTATACAATACTCACATACTTTCTGGGAGTTGGTACTCCACATGACAAGAAGGAGCCCGGGGGCTACGATGCTAACGGCAAAGCCTACGTCGCCAGGCATGATTTCGAGGGCAAGCGGATCGCGAATCAGGGTCGAGAGTGGGCGAAAAAGGTACTACGGAGAGACGATATCGAGGTAAGACTCAAGATTGCCGCTATCGAGAAGGACGAAAGCTCATGAGCCACTCGCAGATTTATATGTTCCGACTGCTGCTGGAATACGGACGTATCATAGATGATAATCGCGATCGTATTGGCTACTCGGGAGACGGTAGTGAGCTCGACAAATATGATGGTGCCTCACCGCTTGACAGAGGGGACCAGCATTGAGGCACAACCTCTACAAAGCATTTGCGTGTGTCGGCAACGGGGCCCAGGCGTTTGGACAGATGCGGATTGAGGTCACGAGATACCCTTTAAATGTTGCGGTTTGTAGGAGTGAGAGGTTCAAATATCGTACATATATGTACTCGCTATCTCTCCATGTAGTACATAATCCAAGAGAATGTTGATATCTGAATACTCAACGTCCGCCAAACCCCTTTCCCCTGGTACTGTCGCATATGACCTTATCTGACGCCAAGCCATTCGCTAATCGGCCTGTGAAACTTGTTCCTGGACCCCCCGTCCTCAGGCTTGATCGAGCCAGCGCCGCAACTCCGCAGCTCAGCTTGCTGAGAAAGCTGACAGCGAAATTGACAAACTGGCTCTTGATTCAGCTGGCCTATTCTGATCATGTGAAGGTATCCATCCGAGGTTGGGCACTTCCAATTCCTGCGCAGCCACAACGTCGCCCACCCGGCCCCCAGACGAGAACACTGAATACGATCCTTATTGACTGACCTGCGAGAAAGAGATTCACCAAACTACCTACGGGCTTTGCCCGGGGATACCTCGCGCATTACCCGGTCCTGTCCTTCGCGAATGCCATTTTAGCGACAGCGAATTTCCTCTCACGACATAGAACTAGTACTAGGAACTCATACGACGAAACGCTATAAGAGCACACCTTCGAGTCAGGATGACACGCCCAAACATTATCAGAGCAGGTAAACAATTCCCAACACTTCCGGGTCCCATGGGAGGTTCAACATGCGGTCAAGTGGGAATAGAGCAATACAGGAATACGACGATGCTGACATTGTTTAAATAGACACGATTGATCTGCAGAACCAGGATGCCCCGTCCGCAAAGGACCACACACGACAGCCGCACCGCCCACCAGCACTAGGTGAAGGACCTCCAGCGCCACACCAAGCAGACGCCCTCAAACATGTCGAGCTTGAAATCAGCGAACAGCACGGTCGAAGTCCTCGGGCTTCACAGGACTTGTCTGGAAAAGAGCTAGGGCTTCTACACCATGAAGATGGGGACTCATATGGCGCAGACGATGGGATGGGCCAAGCCACGAATAACGTGATGCACAATGCAGGAATCACTGCTGGGACTGGAATGGAGGAGGACCTGGAAGGAGACGAGAGTGAGGACGACATGATGGACAAGATCTCCAGCTCTCCCTCTATAGGCGATGATGGTGGGTATCATTCACGATTACCCTTACCAAGACGGGGCAGTTCCCTACGTCCGAGCACTCCCCCCCCAAAGATGGCATTGTCGCCAGAAACCCCCAGTGACGTCCTTTCTTCTTCTCCTTTTTACGAAACCCCTATACATTTTCCTCTTTCGTTCCCGCGAAATGAGCAGGATCACAAACCAACCGAGGATTATCATCATCAAGGTGGGTATGCCAGGATCCAGGGGAAGCGGCGGACTCTTACCGTTGATGAGCTGGAATCAGAGGACCGCGATCCACTGGACCCTTCGATCACCGAACGCGGGAGGGACTTCGACGATGGTGGGCTTGATGATATAGAGGAATCATATGACGAAGGTTTCGATCCCAACGACTTTCGGCATCTGCTTCTTCCAGCGGATGATCCTCTTCTTGACAACAGCTTCGACGATGATTTAGGCGCTTCGACTGCAACTTCTTCACCAGCATCCAAGGCATCCTGGGACGAAAACAAGGAACCAGAGACAAATGATGATGATACCGAGGAAATTTCTTATGTCGACGACTCGCGCTTTATCGACTCAGGCTGGGGTGGAGAGTGCTTACGAGAAACAGAGGATATCGATTTCGAGTTCGTGTATGCGTTACATACATTCGTCGCTACCGTTGAAGGTCAAGCCAATGCTACGAAAGGCGATACGATGGTGTTGCTCGATGATAGCAACAGCTACTGGTGGCTTGTTCGGGTTGTCAAAGACAGCAGCATTGGTGAGACTCATCCGTATTGGACCCGATACTCTTTATTAACGACATCAGGCTATCTGCCTGCAGAGCACATCGAAACGCCGCTCGAGCGCCTTGCCAGATTGAACAAACACAGAAATCTCGATGTAAGATCTCGTCTGCGGTCAGCAAATTAGAGTGCTGACAGTCATGTCCACCTCAGCTCTCCCAAACAATGCTTGGCGACGAAGAAGAGAAGAGGCAGGGTCACTCTCTGAATCCGCTGAAAAAGGCCATAAAACGACGTAACATGAGAACTGTCCAATTTACAGCACCTTCCTATGTTGAGCCTTCAGACGTTGAATACTCCACAGAAGAGGAAGGCGAGGGCGATGATGGATATCTTGGGCAAGAACAAGACAGCGCGGCCACGCAAAGTAATGACCAAGGGAGGGACATCGAACAGAGTGCGGTTGTGGAACCTCTCAAGACGAGAAGTCAACCACGTGATGTCAGACCAAACGGTGAAATGGCAGATTCAACCATCCGAAACGGTGGTTACGGTCAAGCGGCTGCGGAGGACGTTCGGTCAAGCGACGATACATTTGAGCGCCCTGGTGCGACTTTCACGGATAATGTTCCCCGGACTCTGGCTAACAATCGCAGATGATGGCACACCTGCCAAATCAAGAAAAGGCACGGTACGAAACACTGACTCGTTCTTCAAGGACGACAGCGTCGAAACCCGGAAAATCAACCTTACACCCAGTCTGTTGAGGGACGATTCGAAAGGAGCCCTGGCAACGTCTTCCGAATTCAATGATGTGGGTCTTCCTCGGGTGCTTTCTGGCTTCTTGACTAATCAGCATATCAGCAGCTCAAGACGAGACCAAGCCTCGACTCGCTCGAGAAGGACGATACTCCAGAGAAAGGCAAAAAAGACAAAAAACAGAAGGAAAAAAGAGGTATGCTAGGCGGCATGTTCAAACGGAAAGACAAAAAGACCAAGGGCGGGGAAAGGGAATTCGAAGAAACCGAGAAAACTTCCACGGAGGTCTCCAGGCTATCGCCCCAGCCTAAGGAATCACTAGAGTCTTTAACCCAAGAGGCGCAAGCTGCAAAAGTGACTCCACAGCCGCATCGACAAACCAGCAAATTACAGAAGCCTCCGCCAGCCAAGCTATCACCAAAATCCTCAAAAACGCTGAGGGAACCAGCAGGTGCAAGAGTGACTACTGCCGAGCAACACTCCGCGATGATACCAGAGTCAAGTCGAGTGCCACCTGCTATCTCTGAACCAGATGAATCTATGCGTATGGTCCAAGAACAAGAACCGGAACCAGACTTGATCACCGAGGATACAGCCCCTTCACTGAACTTCAATCCATTGGTGCAAACATATGAGGAACCGTCGCAGGCCGAGTCACCAAGAGATGGTAGACGCGGCATGTTTTCACCTATCAAAGATGCTCTAACATCATCTCCCTCAGAACCAAAACCAGAAAAGGCCCGCAGAGCGAAAAATCGCATGCAAATGGACGACTTTGACTCGACATCATCTGAAGATGAGCCAACCGAACAAGCCTTATCAAAGCGAGGGTCGCAGGACGAGCCCGAGCGACATCTCGCAATTGCTCGAGATGCCCAGCACGAGGACGATTACAAACCACGAGCTCCTACCATATCGCAAGTCGAACCTGCCAAAGAACGTCTGTCCGAATCGCCCGTCGAGGTTTCCTCTCCACAAGATTATCAACGCACACCACCGCCAGAACAACAGCTTGCACCGCATCAACCTCCACCGCTTATGGTCGATACCTCCTCCCACGAAGATCCTTCCGCCTCATCCGTCTCGCTTCTGTCGTCTCCTGAACTCGTCGAAGCGCCCGACGAACAGAAAACTCGGGAAGAAACGCCTGCTTCAACCGCCCAGTCATCAACTCCCACATGGAGTGATGCCCATCTTAGGGCTTACCTCGAAGATGATAGCGAGATTAGGGACCTATTGATCGTGGTGCACGACAAGAGTAACATCAAGCCAGCTCGGCGCGATCATCCGATTGTGAAGAACATGTACCGGGAAGAGAATCGCAAATTGGGCGAGATCTCCAGTCGATTGGATGGGCTACTTGGAGACTACTTGAGCAGAAAATCCAGGAATACCGGGCGGTGATCTCAGGCATGCTTATCCCGACACCATTTTCGTTCTCATCTTTCGCATATTGCTACTACTGCTAGGGTTGCTGGATATATCACGATACAACGTCAAGCTTGGACTCTTTACTGGTGGCGATGCTGACTGGCTGCGGCCGGCGGAGTTCTTCTCCTTCGATACCATTTACATAAGCTGGCGCTGTTCTCTATTTCGAGATTCATACGTTGGCTTTCTCAATTTGGCTTCGAGACCAAACGATCGCTGGGCGGGGCTTGTGCTGGAATGCGTATACCACGCGATCACATGTCTGGGAATTGAAACAATTTCGACCTTCAAAGTAGAAGGCTTTCATCCGATCTCCACATTTCTTTCTGAAAGACTGTCACCCCTATTTCCCCAAAACCCAAAATTCCAGAACGCCAGACGCCGTCTGTGAGATTCAATTTACAATATCATCCAAAAACTCTCAAATCAGCATCCTACCTCAAAAAAGCCCACTCAAAACATCTCATATCTGAAACAAAACCAAACTCAACGGTACCAACATCCTACCTACCAACCAAAAACCTCCCAACTTCCTACCCCCACCACCTCGACAAAAGAGCAGTATCAACAACCATATCAATCCCTCAACCCCCCCCCCCCCAACGCCGCAG
>JAABUL010001963.1_pt1 | contig 36293 bp, 33 predicted proteins | sample 5559151 | NCBI WGS metagenome assembly JAABUL01 (sample SAMN10711876, study PRJNA513368) | rock metagenome | isolation source: Antarctica rocks | place: Antarctica: Victoria Land, Pudding Butte sud | reverse complement strand
CTTGTGAAATACTCGAGAAGAAATCTCTGAGTTTCGAGGCACCGTCGATGCTCTGACCCACCAGGCAGAGAATGCCAGCAACGCTGGAGGCAGCAGCTACAATCTCCATGGTGCTACTAGGAGGCTACTTCAACTGTTTGTACAAGAGTCAGACTTTGTGCGCCCCACGGGCGATCGAAGCGGTGGCTGTGACAAAGACGAGCAGACAGCGAGATCATTCTTTCTAGAACTACATGAATCAGAGCACTGGGCAAGCAGGAAAGAATGTCCAATGTTGCAACCCGTCAATCGAGAGTAATGGACAATGGAGGGAGAAGCAGGAAAGGCGGGTTTGATGCTCCCAATGCTTGAGCCTAGGATGGTGGTATCAATATCAGCCGGTGGCGTATAAGTCATGAGCACCGCAGCTCTCCATCGCTCGACAAGTGGAGGATGGTGGGGACACGGCAAGACTCAGCCTCGTCATGCCAGGGTACCTTCCTATTCGGGTACTGTATGTGCGTCAAACCCGCCAGGCAACAAGGCTGAGGCCGTGCGCATGTCAGTACGAGCTGGCTGCAGGAGTTGCCAGACTGGCAGCGAGCGCATACGATACGTAGTGTATCGATCCGTGATCAGTCTCCTGTCGTCAGTTTTGTGCTTTATCGCCAGCTTCTGCCAAGGCTCTAGAATATTCTAAGTCAACCCTAACCCTATTGACTGCCTGGCGCCCTTCGTAACTTCCACGATTTCCCTGTCTGAAGCTCCTCGCTCTCTAACATCATCTCTTGTCGTTCACAGTCATCTTATACCGAGAAGCAGCTGAGTATCTGTCCCGAGAATTATGTGCACCATCAATGGTTGTCATTCTCTCTCTACGAGATAATTAAACATGGATTCCTGAGACCGCACCCACATGCATTGGCAAGGCTTCTGCTTAGCCTTCAACCCTCCCCAACTATAGGTATAATCGCAGCAGCAGTCCGATGAACAGCAATTGCGGCAACGCCGCACCAACCAAGGAGAAGGAGAAGAAGCTCAACAAGAAGCATGAGGAGGGCAACCACAATGGAAAAATCATGTTCAAGTCGAGATGGGCATATCGAAGCCGCATGCTGAGCTGACCATATGCCATCAGCGTATGAAAGCTAGCTATTACCGAGTCCACATAAGATACTGCGCTGGGTCAACTATCACACTGGCAAAAAGGACAGTTCCAAGATCGATGGCGATTCAAGACTTGCATCGTAAGAGGTGTCCGAGATTGGTGACCAAGAGCGCTGTCAACAACCACGATCATTCGTATCAACAGATCGCGCAAAGGCCATTCACCATCCTCCGCACAAGGTGAAGCCGGAGAACAGTTGTTCGTATTGACCAATGAAAATAGAGCGTTTCGTACGGGACCTGGCTGATGATCAACAAATCTAAGCCAAATTGGGAATCCCGTTCAAGATGCCGCTTGCTCTCGCAACCAGATGTGGAAACGGAGGCTGGAATTCGTATATAAAGAGCCTCGAAAAGGATAGCAGCTGGCTATGCAGTGATGAACAGAAGTTCACACCCATTGATATTCGCCCTTGAGAACTTTGAACCTATATCAAGATGCGTTTCAGTCTGTCAGTTGGTGCACTATCTGCCCTATTTGTCCTGGCCAGGGCGCAACAGACGCCAGACAGTCTGCAGAAGTATACATTGACGGCGCCTGGCATCAATGCCTCCTACATCAGTTATGGAGCACGACTGACCAACCTTTATGTGAACGACAGAGACGGCAAGCCGCAAGATGTTGTTCTGGGATATGACCAGGGGTCCGGATATCTTCATGATACCGAGCACGAGCATACTTATTTCGGCGCCGTCGGTACGTACTTACCCTCAGTCCGGGAGAAACACGTCTCAAGGTACGATGACGCTGACCGCACTATTCGTCCGCAGTTGGGCGATACGCCGGCCGGATCAAGAACGGCACCTTCACCCTTAATGGAGAAGCCTCGCACGTGACCGAGAATGAAAACAACAAGGAAGACTCCCTCCACGGCGGCGTCGTTGGGTACGACCAACGCAACTGGACCATAGTATCTCACAACGAGACGTGCATCACCTTCATGCTAGAAGACAACGCCTTCGAGGGCTATCCCGGCCGAGCCATCAACTACGCGACCTTCTCAGTAGCGACGACGGCAGAAGGCCCCTCGTTAACGTCTCGCCTCATCTCGATCCCTCTCGACAAACGAACCCCCATCATGCTCACAACCCATCCATACTGGAACCTCAACGCTTTCGTAGACGCCGCAAACCCCAACGTCCTCGACCACACGCTGCACATGCCGTACTCCAAACGCTACGTCGCCATCGACAACATCGAAGTCGCAACGGGCCAGATCGGCGTCCTAGGGGACCAGAACAGATCCCCAAGCTTGCTAGACTTCACAAGCCCACGCACAATCAACTCGAGCATCAGCGCAAACGTGCAAGAATGCGGCTTCAACTGCACAGGCATCGACACAAACTTCATCGTCGATCGGCCGCCGTCGGCCGGAACGCAATCAACCGCTGTAAATGTGCTAAGCATGTCGTCAAACGTCACCGGTATCAAGCTCGACCTGTACACGAACCAGCAGGCCCTGATCGTGTACACGTGCAACAAGCTGAATGGGACTATACCGCTCAAACAGAGTCAGCAACACTCACGCAACGGCACTATTGCTTATGCTATGGAGCATGGCTGCGTGGCTATTGAGACGCAGGGCTGGATCGATGGCGTGAATCATCCTGAATGGGGGCAGGAAGAGTATCAGATTTTCTCTTATGATACCCCACCGGCTGTGATGTTGGTGAGATATGGCTTTGGTTTGGTCTGATAAAACTTTGCCATCGAGGGAGGCGTCCTGGCCGGCAGGAAGTCCGCGAATGCATCCAGACGATGCCGATGGCAAGGTGTTGGCAAAGGTATCGACATTTATCGAATGCAACCGCTTTGTGCAGGTATCGTGGTAGCAGTGAATTCGTCTTCTCCGTTATGGCTTTAGCTTCCTAAACAATCGGATCTCAAAGCTCATTTGCCCAGGTCAATTCGTCTTTCCAGGACGTGCCTGGCGTCGCTCTCGCTGAGGACGTCTATGCCCAATTCCTCTAGAACCTCTCTCCCACTTTCGTTGCTCCGAAATACTCTCTTCTCTACTTCCCACAAGCCGAGGCCAACGTCTTCTTCATCCTGCCCTTCGCTTTTCCCGTCCTTGACAGGGAGGCCCAGCAAGATTAACCCCTCCTTCAGCTTTTTCATACCCGTTTCTCCTTGCCCTTCACCCAACCAGCGATCTATGGTCTCCCAAGTTGCTTCAATGTCGCGCTGAAACTGCGCGATACCGCTCGTTGAGAATGTGTACCGCATAAGCACGTAGTCCCAGAAGAAGGCTTGAATAGCAAGGGCGACCTGTCGGACAATACGTCTCAGGGGAGCTTGTGCAAGAACTCTTGACAGAAACGAGAGGTATTCGTTCAGTTGCTGGATGGTTGCATCAAGCTCTGCAGTTAGAGCCAGTGAAGTCGTTGGCTCGGAAGAAAGCGATGACCATGGATTGATACGCTTATAAGGTCGAAGTGTCGCATTGATGCTGTCAACGAGCATATCTTGTATTATGCTTTCTGAGCGAATGCGCAGCCTTCGATATTTCCCAGCCATCTCATCGAATAGGGTACCGGTATCTTCATCTGAGCCCACAGCGCTAGACGTACGTTCGGCGACAGCCTCCACAGTCATAGGACCAGCCAAATTCTTGCCCGTGTCTCTCCTCGTACGGTCTTGCAACTCGTTCCACAGCTCGAGGAAGAAGACATCATCACTCCAATCTCGCATCTTCTTTTCAAGATATTCGGCGCTGCCATAGACTCGACATAAGTGCTCGAGGCCTCTGAGGCCTTGAAGCTCTGCTTGAGATTCGCGGGAGACGCCCTGGACGGTGCGGCCAATGGTGGAGGTGTTGACTAGATAGGCTTCAAGAGAGTCATGGAGGCGAGAGTGGAAGCGCTCAAAGATTGTGATTTGTATGTCGATCAAGAATCGGAGCTGTCGAGAGAAAGATGCCAGGGGTTTGTAGCTGTCAGTGACTGTTTCAAGGAGGTCGTTGACTCGGATGGCGGCGTGGGTAGGTTTGGTAGCACCTTGGTCGACGCTGTCGTAGTCTATCTCGCCGCTACCCGGCGTGTCTATAATGTTCTGATATCGAGATAGGGCAACTGAAGGAAGGTCAGAGAGCCGCCACTAATCTGGATTGAGCCTTACAATTCTTCTCCACGTCTAGCCATTTGCTAAACCAGTCTTTCTTCACCAGGACGTCCCAAGTCAGACCTTTCCATCCTTGGATGGCGTTGCCTCCATCATAGTTCCATTCGTCTTTTAGGCTGACATCGAAGCCCATGAGCTCATGTATGAGATGGCTCAAGAGTTGCGGTTGGTTTGAGATTTGCGGCAGCAGAGCAAAGATTTTGCGACGGAGCATTGGTAGTAAGCTCGTGATGAGTGCGGACATAGAGTCAACATATATTGATGTGAGGGCCAGATTTGATCTTCTGAAGTAGTCCCGTAGAATAGGTTGTAGGTATATCGCGAAAAATTCATCGTAGGTGTTGAGTAAGCCAACGACGTGGGAAAGAAAGTATTCCGGCTAATAATATTAGCCCGTCAGAATACGAAATTTACCTGACCAACTTACCTTGTCAAGCCTATTGGTTGGTCGATCGCCTTCGAAATGATATTTGAAACGTAGCTCCAGGGGTCTAATCATGACCTCCAAGGGAAGAAGCACGAGAGGCTCCTCTCGATTTGCAGTTTCGGCGGGTTGATTGTCCCTAGCCTTCAGCTCTGGTTCTTGTAATTCTAGCAGCTTCTTCACACCATCTTCCCATTCCTGTTCCAGTTCTCCTTCCAAAGCCACGTCTTTCCCTGGCCATTGAATCTTCTTTAGCGTCTTTTCGAAGTCACTGCCGAATGTACTTTTCATTTGCTTCCACAAGGCCTCTGCCGTCCTATTCACATGGTCGACCAGATGTGGCGCAGCGTCCTCCGCAGCTGGCTGAGCCTCTTTCAGCGAGTTGACCAGGTTTTGCAGCCGTAGGTATGGCTGTAAGGCAGCTTGTGGGGACTTCTTGAAATTTCGACGTGCCTCAGAGCTCAAGTTCTCCACTTCCGTCAGCAGTTCCACATATCCTTGAGCCACGTCCAACTTTTGCAGACTTTTCATACCCGAGTCGAACTTTCCTACGGCATCATCACTGGTTTCAGACCGAGTCACGATTAGGAGTCGACGATCGATATCAGCCTGTTGTATTTTGAAGTTTCTACTTTGTTGGAGAAGATTCTTTGAGTGTACATCAGAAGCTTCTGTCCTTTCATCCAGAGTGGTCCTCGCTTCTTGCAGCTAATATGTGGTCAGCGACGGCGAAGCTCGGCTGAGCTGGAGGACTAGCACACCTGTCGTTGCAGTAAAATCTGCTGTGCATTTACAGCTTCCAACAACGCATCGATGTTCGCTAGATCTGTACTGTTTTGAAGCTTGTCATTGAGGTAGTCCTCAACTCTGATATCTCGTTCTTCGTTGGCAATCATGCCAAGATCTGTCCGTGATGCAATATTGGTCATGATTGGCAGTGGAACGGACAATCAATGCAGTTGACAGACGGAATCAATCATGCGTTTCCAGGGCAGTCAATTCAAGGGAGTGTGTTACAATAGCGAATCAAAACATCAATGGACAAGAATTTGGTGTTTTACGAGCGTATAACCTTGGACTCGGACTTTATCGGTAGCAAGTTTGTCCGCGCCGACGCGCCCTCACTTCTGAGACACGCGTTCCACAAAGCTCGTCCAACCGACCGACTCTCGGTGACAAAATTGTGGGATGATTATATTATTATTGACTGTGTCGCACCATTGTATCGATAGAAAGTCTAGCCCAGTTTCATTCTCGGTCTAAACAATACCATTACTACTTTCAAACATACTTATAGAAAACCTTAATACTTTGCTTCTAAGGGCTACTGGCTGCCCGTCTTCAATACCAACCAGCAGAGATCTTTTCCGAAGCCAAATTTGTTGACTAAGCTTACTACTCAACTGCTTGACTATCCCCCAAGTCCAATTTCCAAAACTGACCCTGTTGCTTTACTAAATCTAGCCTTCTCCTGTTTCATACTCTTGAAGAGCCAGGGAATTCCAGCAGGCATGGAAGACTATTAGAATTCGTACCTGTATCCCCGCCATTTGAAACCAGGAGGTAAGAGACTGAGGTCCAGCCATGCTTTTGCGAGACAAGACAGTCAGGACTCCGTGGAAACAGTCCAGGCTTTGCAAGCCTAAGTGATGCGATGTACTCAAGAGGCATAGTGGTAGCGTCTGGTACCATAGAAGGGTTCACCCCCAAATGGTCCATACCCCCAAATGGTCCAGCCTTATCACCCGGAGCCTATACTTCCGAGCTCCGGGTCTCAAGCTCTAGGGTACTCTAGGGCCTATTACCAAGTTCCTATAACTCAATAACGGGACGGATTCTCAGAAAGATTTCGCGATAAAGATTAATTAATTTAAGGAGTACTATAAGTTTATAAGCGAAAGTAAACCATTAAAGTCTATAGTTCTAGAGGGAATAGGCGTGGACCATTTGGGGGTATGGACTTGCTTCTGAAGATCCGAATAAGGGTCCTTGAATACTACCTAACATGACTGATTTCATATCATCTGATTCTAACTCTGCATCTGCATTCCCAAATCACATTTCCGAACTAAACACCCCCTCCACAACCCCCAACTACCACAGGAAAAATCTCCAAACCATCCAGTCCATAACCTCATAGCCTGGATGCCACCACCAACAGCATCCGCAACTTCTCTCTACCCCCAAAAGACTCTTCAGTACCAAAGCCCCCTCGAAAGAAATCAAAGCATGCATGCCATCTCACCACTCCCCTCTACATCTCCCTCTTATCAGCCCCTTCGAATCCAAGCCACTCCACCACCCAACAATCCCATCATAAAACCCTCTACACCTTCGCCAAAAACATCGAGCACAAGGCCGCCATGAAAGCCATGACCAACGCTCGTAGATCTACCATAGCGCCGGTAGGTCTTTGAAGAAATCGATCGCTTCGATGACAGGGCTACGGTCAATGGTGGTTAGGATTAGGCATGATGATTGTGCATTGCTAAAGACTGAGGTTTTCGATGAAGATAGCAGTAACGTCGTTGATAAATACCTCGAAGCAGCTTTTCTAATGTGGGCTTGTGGTGCTTCGCGAACTCTCTGTGATCCAGGGTACTTTTTTTGCGCAGCACAGACTAGCGATATCAAGTTGACTTTATGGGTCACTGCGTTGGATCAAGGCACATGGCTGACCTGGGTATCTATTACTCACGCTCACATTACTAAATGGAGACCCTTCTATCGCCCAATCGAACTACAGTTGGTATCCTGGCTTCATACAACGCCCAAATCCGTAATCATCTCACGTGGTATCATAACAAATGAAGGACTATGTCTCAGTCATACGCAAACAGTATCGCTCATAGGAAAAATGCCAATGTCTCAATACTGTCCACTGTACTTCACATCCTCCTTTGCCTCTCTAATCCTTCGATGTAAATCCGTGTCCAGAAAGTTATAGTACGGATCCACCGTACAGAATGGATGCTGCCTCAGCAGCGTCTCTGCAGTCGGTCTCTGACTCGGGTCAACTTCAAAGCAATCAAACATAAATGACAAGGCGTTGGCGCTGGTGACGGAACTGACATCGTCCGGAATGGGGGGCGCTTGATTCAGGCTTCCAAGCTTGTAGATAGCGCCGATGGCTTCTTCCTTGCTCCACGGGCGACGGCCAGCGAACATTTCGAGCACGACGCAGCCCAGGGACCAGATGTCGACCTTGGCGCTGTAACCTTGGCCTTGGGAGCGGATAACTTCCGGAGCCATCCAAAAGACGGAGCCTTGCATGCTATTTGTGACATCGTTGCCGTAGATGTTGTCCGACTTCTTTGAGATCCCAAAATCGGATATCTTGCAGGTGCCGTCAACATCGAGTAGGATGTTGTCAGCTTTCAGATCGCGGTGTAGGACACCTTCCCTATGAAGGTAGGCGAGACCCTCGAGAGTTTGTCGGGTCAAAGAGCTCACCAAGCTTTCTTCAAATTTACCGTGTTTACGCAGGCAGCTACCCACACTGCCACCAGAAATGTACTCCAGAAAGATGGAAATGGAGTATTCTTTGCGCTCGCAGCCCAGATACTGCACAATATTTGGGTGCTCCAAATGTTGCATGGTGTCGATTTCTTGATCGAGGGCGCCGACCATTTCCTTCATCTTGTCCTTGTCCTGCCCTGCAGCTTTCTGATTGACTTCAACCTGCTTGACGGCCAAGAAGTCTCCGGTCGTAAGGTTGATGCCGAGGTACACCCGTCCATAGCTGCCCTTGCCAATGAGCTGACCTCTTCCAATTTGGAATGAATTTGTGCCTGGTGGAAGATCTTTGGGCACGGATTCGATCAAGCTGACCCGGCTTCCTCTTCCTGGCTTGATCTGAACGATATTCGCCCCAAACATCTTAGTGCTCTTTCGACGTACAATGTCACTGGATTTCGCAGCGCTTGTTGATATTCGGGTATTCCGCCTGGAATTCCCCTCGTAGGCTCCTCGAGCTACATCGCGGATGGACTTCATTCTACCTAAGCCGCCACTTTTGCGCACGCTGCGTTGGGCCATTGACTGTATAGTGGCTCTACTCTTCAGAGTAGAATCTTCAGAACCCAAAGTATCAGGCTCCTCGGCAATGGAATCTGGACGCGCTCGATCATATAGTGACGATCTGATCATGCGATGTTCCGCAAATGATGGCCCCGAAGTGACATCGTCCACCGGATTTTGCTCGGTCGGAGCGTTGGGAGACACTGGGGGAGATCCGACTAGATCCTCGACCACGGGTTGATCCAAATCAAGATTGGGAAAGAAGGCGTCAAGATTATTGAGCAGATCTTCTGCAGGCGGTCGATTAGCCCAGACATCATCTCTAGCGAAGGATTGTCGTCGTGCAAGCTTGGCTGTGTCGGAATAATATTCTGCTGAGGTCGCGGCGGATGTACTTGAGTCAGGGATGTGGCGCTCAATCTTTGATTGCGCGACCGGATGACCTTCGTCATCCAGCTCTGGAGTATCACTCGATTGCGCTGTGGATGCGCTTGTAGATGTTTCGGGTGTCTTGAAGGTCACTGAACGACCCTTCACACTTCGTCTGCTACCGTTGGTGTTCACGGTAAGAGTGGGACGTCTCTGTACAGCTATATCATCGCCAGCAGAACTCTTGCTGGTCACAGTCTTCGCAAGAGGCTTCGCAAACAGACCATCGTCAGAGTCGTCATCTGATCCCTCTTCCATACGAGGCTTTTGATCGAAAGTGACTTCACTTTCCTTGAAAGAGAATGCAGGCCCGTAAGATTTCGGTCGCCCGAAGACTGAGCTCTTGCGCGATGGATGTTGGGAACTTGGGCTGATGGATGGTGATGGGCCCCTACGCATCTTTTCTATTGAAGGATTTTTTGCCATCTGTGTCTGTAGCGCTAGGCTGGGCTTCCGAGGTTCGACTCCATCAGGCAACCCTTCATTATAGTCAGGAATTTTGAACAACATATCGTTCTTCCCATACGTGAAGCCAGGACTTCGGGGGGACCCACCTGGGCTATTCCTACCAGAGCCATTGCGCCCAAAGCCAACGGTCTGTAGAGATGGCGAAGGTTTGCCACTTTGCCCTTGGTCATTGTCCTTGCGTATGGACATGTTTCTCCTCGAGCCAATTGGTTTGCCTACAGTGCTAGAGACGGTGCCAGTATTCACAAGCGCCGCCTCAATACCCGCACTGACAGATGGCGTAGCAGCCATCGCTTTCCGGCGACCGCGGTCCTCTGCCTCCTCCTTGATTGGATCACCCAATGACCTTCGCTTCACAAGATCAGACTGGCTAGAGACTGAGGATCTAAGGGACTCCCCAGTCCTCTTGCTGAGGGAGTTTGCTTTCTCTAGCATGCTAGACCCTGGAGGAGGAGCTGGCGGCTTCCTCAAAGGTACCAATGGTTCTGACTTCTTGTCTTCGTACGGTGAGGTTCGGGGAGCACCAGAATTCGAGACTGTGTCGCGCTTGATACTGGCCCCGTTGATATTGATTGGTGAGGGCTGTTTCCTGGGTTTCGCTTGCTCCTCTTGCTGACAGGCTTTGCTGTTCTTCTCTGTCACTTTCTGGTGTTCTACGAAGGCAGCCTCAAGCCAGACAATCCAGTCCGCTTCAGACAATGTTCCGCTCTCGAGTGCAGCTCTTAGCTGAGGCATCCGCTCCTTTTCGGAACTTGATGGAGGAGACTCTGTTGCAAGATTGGAGCTACCATTACTGCCCCCAGAAGGCTTCGAAGTATCGCGTGGAGCGACGCTGTCTGCCTTCAACGTGTTCTGTCGGGAACTCATTGGGGGTGACTTTGAACGCACCCTGCCGTTTGTCCGGAGACGAGCATAGCCTTCGTCGTCTAGCGGCTTTCTGGGAAATTGGCTTCCCACGAGTGTTGATGCCTTCGGAGACATGCCAATTCCTAGACCTGCAGAAAGGGGTGGAGCTAAAGACGCTGAGGTAGGGCCTCGTGTGACAAAGAATTTTAATGTACCAATGGAATCCGCTTTCGATTGCTTGGAAAGCATCAGCAATCTATCTGACAATGGCTCGTCGTGCTCAATTTGACCTGGCTCTGTCAAATAAATTTCGGCCATGTCGTGATCAGTGTAATGTAGAGTTCTGCAAACGATCTCCCGCAACGCCTTCCCAGAATCGGCTTCTGTGACATCGACAAGGCGGTAGGTCCACTGATCGTGAGTAACCATAGCATATCGCCTTCCGCCGCTGGCACGGGTGAAAGCTCGTTCACGCACAGCCCTCTCATGTTCCGACATCTGAGTCGAGGCAGACGAAGGCCTTTCAAGCGACGTGCTGCTATTGTTCATGCCCGCACGAGCGAAGGGCAAAGTAGGAGGTGCATGCTTGTACATGTTGAGGGGACTTGTCGGTGACTCTAGGAGGTGCTGCTCTTCTGGTGACGGATGAGATGAATCGTCTTTCTTCCGCCTTTTGAACCTGTCCAAGAAGCCTTTGGTGAGCTCCTTCGCACTGGTAGGGACGTCGTCGTTGCTCATCTTGCCTACTACCTCGAGATTGGGAGGCCGGTGGCCCTCATGGCCATTTCTGCGATCAAGACCACGCAGCAGATTCGTTGTGGATGCCGTGTTACTTGACGCAATTGAGTCAGTACTGCCAGTCTTGCGATGGCCAGCACGACCATATGGCGGAGCGGACAAAGTACCACTAGCAGCAGTGTTGGCAAGTGTAGCGTGTTGAGCGGCGGGACTGCCGCTTTGCGGGCTTGCGTCGTAGCCAGATCGAGCAGCTTCACCTAGAAAAGTAGGTCCAGGGGTGTTCCCAGTACTCAGCTCGCCCGAGGCACTAGGACTGTGTCGTTTCAACGCTGCGTCGTTGATATTATTCAAGATGCCTCGAGTGAACCCCGACCTGGGTGTCTGTGCCATTTCAACAAGGCCAGGGTCGGTGGCAATGGTATTGCCAGACACGTAAGTTGGTACAGGAGCCGTACTGCTGCGCGTTTTCGACGCCATACGCGGATTGAGCCCGGGCACCGGCGACCTAAACTGCTTCCCGGGGCTTTCTTCTCCACCTCCTGCAGTGCTCGGCGTCTGCGCAAAGCCATCTTGCCGACCAAGGTTTGGCGAATTTTCTAATCCTCCATCCGTTGAAGCACTTGGCAATATTTGCCCCGACTCACGACGTCTATGGGATGATTTCGCATCACCATCTGTGCCCTCAGCGATCTTGCGAACCAGTCGCCGCATTCTCTTTCCCTCCTCTCTCTCCCTGCTCTGATCCCATCCAGAACCACTTTTGCCACATTCTCTTGCAAGTCTTGGATAGATTACCTGATGCATCGTCCCAAAATTACCCCGCCCACCAGTCCCTCGCCCTAGATCAAGGAAATCGCCACCATGTATATCGATACCTTTGAATGTCTCCTGCCAATCGTTCGAGAAACCATTGGCTGCCAGCCAGATCAGAACACGATCGAGTGGCCATTGAAGGTTTGGATCACCGGGCGAAAGCAGTCCTGAATTATTGCTGCTAGAATGGCGATGGTTTGTGGTAGGGGCAGTATCTGGAATTGTAGAGGTGGGAGTTTGTGCTTGAAGGTTGGCAATCGGAGTGGGATGGTGGCGGCTGAGAGGAGTCTGGGGAACAGACGAGTTGAGATGTTCACTGAAGGTTGGCAGTTCGTTACTAGGCGAGATAGCAGATGTGGGCCCGTTGAAGAATCTTTGATCGGCTAACATCTTCGCTTCCGCAGCCGAGTACGAAAAGCTGTCATCGCGCTGAAAGATCGGCTCCTGATGAGAGTACAGAGCAGGTATACCTACTCCCGGCCCGAACGAATCTCCACCCGGTATATATGTTGCTGAAACCACAGCCTCATGTTGAGGGGGTGGTGGGGGTGTGGCAAGGGGGGCTGGCTGATTATTGCGATACGTAGGATGCAGATTATGTGAATTTTGCTGACTAGCAACCTGACTCGGACCCAATGGTGGTGGTGGGGGTATGTAAGGTTGCTGACGTCCCCATCCCTGCTGAGCCCATCCGCCCGGAGCATTGTTAGTAACTGGAGGCGGTGGACCAGGCGGCGGCGGTGGAACCATGCCATGCGAGCTGTTCATGGCCGACGGGCGAGGGGGAGGGGGAGGTAATGACATCATATGGTTTTGTTGTTGTGGTTGAGGAGGAGGCCCGGGAATATATTGAGTCCTCGAATCCATCGTTGGCGGATTTGAGGGATACCTCTGACCTTGTATATATTCCAGCGGAACCTGAGACTTCCCTCCCGCTCGATAAGGAAGATTTCGGTAGAGGTTCTGCGGTCCAGCGGCCTGGTCCGTAGTGGAAGCTCTGGGTCTCTGCAATGCTGAGGGAGTAGCCGCGGCTGACGATACCGCAGGCCCAGAGATTGAAGGATAGGGAGAACCAATACCCTGAGAGGGTATCAATAGAGATGACGACGCGGGCGTACGACCATAGGTGGGGACATCGTTCAATATAAGGTCCTCAGGGACGGTGGATCCGTTCGAAAGCTGTGGATAGTGAGACGGTGAAGGGGTCTGAACTTGTCTCGAGTTGTGGTCAGAATGATTGGAGCGCGCCGACGACGACCTCTCGCGCGAGGTCATACTCCGAGTTTTCGCTCACGGTTTGTTACGTCTCTCTGGTCAGGTATTGTTGGTCGAGACTAAGTCCCGTGTAAGAAAGCGCCACCAGTATTCCATGAGGCCGAGGGATTATCCTTGGCAATGATCCCCAGCATATGAATATCGACAGTTTTCGAACCCCAATGCATCAACTACCCCAGGTACCACCACCTCCAGTCCGTGTTCCGTGCTCTTGAACATGCAGCGAGCGACGTGCGCAATACCCGAGAGGCGTGCGAGAGGTGTCTGTTCGATTAAGGAAGCAGTCAGTCAAGCTTATCATTCGACCGGAGGAACCGCTTGAGACTAAGTCATTGATTGTTGCGAACGCACTAGTTCTATCTCAAGATGGGCAAAATCTAAGTGAAAGTGGGTAAGACCTACATTCCCAACCTCTGCAAGTGTTGGCGACGTCTGAGTTGCTCTGATAAGCGCCACCCAGAGGCCGAGCCAGTGCAGCTTGTCAGTTGTCACAGACTTTAGCAGACAACCGCTACCTTTTCAGGTAGCATCTTTCTCGCCCTCAGGTGTTGTTGGAGCCGTCGTAGGATTCAGCCTCACGTGAGCCTTGCCAAGACAAGACGTTAGTACTTTACGCATGAGGTAAGCGCTGCGCCAAGCGCAATCAATGAGCGTGCAGGCACAGTGCACGAAATAGCTAAAGTATGTTTGGAAGAAATTTGATGAGTTTCTTCAACCATATATCTTGAGCTCATGCTCTTCTGATCGCTACACGCCACTTCTTTCCAACTTCTGTTGCCCTCGGCAGGTGATGTTGAATTGGAAAGCGCAGACATACATTTCCTTCTAATCGAAGACCACCGCTCGGACAAGATGGGTCAAATAGCGACGAATGATGGGATGTGAAGTGGTTCAGATTGGTTCAGTGACAATGACACTGTCTATGGTTGCTTGGTTTTTAGCTCAAGGTTGCTCCTCTTAACAAAATCCACTCATAGACTTTGTGACTGCAGTAATTCTATTCGATAACGACCTGGAGCGAAGATCCAGGATGTCATTGATCCCAAAGGCTTCGAAAAACATCGTCAAAACTTATAGACGCTGATGAACGACCTGCCACTGGACATGTCTTTGGAGCTCTCAAGATCAAAGCCGAGCGAAACAGGGTTCTTGTATAGACTGACTGCCTCATTGCTAGGTGTGAGTGGGGCTGAATAGATGGCTATAAGTTTGTGCAGAAGTCGTTGTAGTAATGGTGTCCCAATGGCGCATTCGCTGCGGTAATGGCTGAATCTAATACGAGGACCAAGCCTTGACTGTCCATTTTCTGACATGTCGACATATGTTGCTGTTTGCCGATCGAAACCTGGTGCGTGCATAAGTACTGTAGCGTCCGGTCCGGGGAAGCGCTAAGGACCCCGCTAGTGTAAAGTATGCTCGACGACTGCAGGGCCGCTTCCTGAAGGTGCCAAAGAGGTCAGGGCTGCGCGGAGCACTCCCACTCGCAGGCATAACTTCATTCCCAACTCATTCAACCCAATCCCCATCCCTTGTTGCCTCCATTGTTATCTTTTCGCTGTGTATACACCGCATAATGGAGGCTCTGCTAATGCAATCCCCCATGCCAACTGGCTGCTAAGTGGTGTAGCCAACCCTTGCCTCTCTGTACAGCCGCATATCGCCCAACCATTGAATCGGGCAACGACTTCGCATATAATATACGAACCATACGAACCATCACCTGCCTGCTCCGCGCTTACCATCCTTGCGCAAATCCTGAAAAGCTGAGGAACCGCCGAACCCACATCGCTTCTCTTCGTCCTTTGCAAGCTGCGCTCAGAGCTTACAGCGGCGGCGCTGAGACTCCACAGCATCTGCTTCAACGGTGGCGGTATACGATGTCAACCGCGTCTTCATATGAGGCGATTACAATTCTGAGGATATCGGATCAGGCGCGGCTGGAGGATTCTCCAGCGGAGGTCATCGTCAGAAATGGACCAGACGAACGTGGGCAACATGAACGGATATTACGAGCGACAGTACTCCACCGATGACCTGCAGTCATTGGCAGGCTTCAATAATCATGATCAGATGATGAGTATTTCAAGCCCAAGTGGAATCGATATGTCGGGGATGATGGGTGAGCAGACGTTGGATGATATCATTAGTCAGAACAATAAAGACTTTCAGCGCAGGAGGAGCTTCCACCATTCGAATTCATTTGGAAGCGTCACAAGGCATCTACAGGATCATGACTCTAGGAGATCGTCGATGCTAGAATTTGGTTCCGGCAACAACAGCGATCTCGAAGGCTTCCAATTCGACCCCACTCCCACTTCCACTCCCATGGCATCGAACAACAGTATGCAACGTCCTGGAAGCATCGCGCAACGAAGACTCGATACCCAAAGGGCGAGGCAGCACCCGTCCAACGAGGATCTGGCATTGGATACAAGTTTCCATAGCATAGCGCCGTCCTATACCCCAATATCATCATCCTCACCGTACGGCCACAATCTCAATTGTTCCGATTCCATTGGATTCGACATGTCGGGCAACTACATGACAAACAACATGTTGATGGGAATGGACTTCACAACATCTAGCATGGGCAATGGTGCCAGCGGAGATATCACGCCAAGGAATGGCTTCGGACATCAAAATTTCTCTACAGGGCTAGTCACGTCGCCAATGCATCAGAGTCTGGGAACTTCGTTGACGGGCCACATGCATGACCCAGGCGGCGGGAATACTGGCAGCCTTGGTACACAGGCCATGATGGAAAAGCTACCGAGTATGCAAGTCTCAGATCAGTTGGAGAACTTACAGGTCAACCTTTCCCAGCCCCAACTGTCTGTAGCCGATACAAGTCCTTCTAATCAAGTGCCTGGACAGCACCAACTGCCTGATTTTGAACCCCAAAAGGCTCAGCCCACCCCAAACCTGGACATCACCACAGATGCCAAGGGCCAAGCGTATCAAGGGCAGAATAACGCTGGGCAACAAGTCGTACCACAGTACCGCAATGCTTACTCGTCAAGTGGCTTCGACATGCTTGGGGTGCTGATGCGGGTGGCTGCAAGGCCAAAGCCACAGATCAACATCGGAGCCGTCGACATGTCATGTGCCTTCGTTGTATGCGACGTCACTCAGCACGATATCCCGATCGTATATTGCTCGGATGTTTTTGAACGTTTGACAGCTTACACCAAACACGAGATTTTGGGGAGAAACTGTCGGTTCCTTCAGGCTCCTGACGGAAAGATTCAGGCAGGTATCAAGCGGAAGTACGTGGACGATCAGTCTGTATTGCGGATCAAAAATATGATCAGCCAGCGGCAGGAAACCCAAGTCAGTCTCATCAATTACCGAAAAGGAGGGCAACCGTTCATGAACTTGCTTACTATGATACCTATCACATGGGACTCTGATGAAATCAAGTATTATGTGGGCTTCCAAGTTGATCTTGTGGAGCAGCCGACATCAATCACCAACAAGAATGCTGGTATTCCACTCCTTTCTGAGTCCATGAATTTTTGGCACTAACGCCGCAGTAGACGGCTCTTACAGCATTAATTACCAGCGTGGATTATTACCACGTTATGTCGTTCCCGAAAACCATACTCAACGCGACTCGGAACTTGGACAAACTGTTGCTCGCGATGATGTTTCAACAGTCCTCAGTACCATTGGTGCGGGCGAATCTGAATTGTCCAAACGTATCTGGGACAAAGTCCTACTTGAAAACACCGACGATGTCGTTCATGTCCTGTCGTTGAAAGGACTTTTCTTGTACTTATCACCCTCGAGCCGCAAAGTGCTCGAGTACGACCCTAGCGAGCTGGTAGGTACAGCACTATCTTCTGTTTGTCATCCAAGTGATATTGTACCGGTGACGCGGGAACTGAAAGATACTTCGACCGGGGCTGCCGTCAACGTCGTCTTCAGGATTCGACGGAAGCACAGTGGCTATACCTGGTTCGAAAGCCATGGATCTTTACACCTAGAACAAGGCAAAGGTCGAAAGTGTATCATCATGGTTGGGCGAGAACGACCTGTCTATGCCCTAGGGAGAGATGAGATCCTCTCTGTTGGCGGGTTTGGTGAAAGCGAATTGTGGACGAAGATGTCGACGTCAGGCATGTTTTTGTTCGTGTCGTCAAATGTTCGTAGTCTCTTGGATCGTCAGCCTGATGACTTGGTCGGTACGAGCGCGCAGGCTTTGATGCGGGCGGACTCGAAGCTTGAATTCGGTAGATCGCTCGAGCTCGCACGTATCGGTGTTCGAGCGACCTTCAAGCACGATGTCCAAAACAAGCGTGGCCAAACCCTGCAAGCTCGAACAACAATTTACCCGGGAGACGCTTGTGAAGGCCAGAAGCCTACTTTCCTGGTCGCACAGACACGCCTGTTGAAACCGCCACGAACTTTGAACAGACAGGCCGCGACCATATCACCAAAGGCTGACCAAAGACCATCAAGTCCTGCGTCATCAGCTGGTGGCATATCTGGAGGCAACAAGACTCCCCAGTCCACGGGAGGTAACCCTAAGGGCACTAACGGCAACGGAATCACTACGCAAGCAGGCGGTAGCGGTCTACTGATTGGGAACCAGCACGAAGCTCTTGCTTCAGAGGAGAATGTGTTCGACGAGCTCAAGACAACAAGGAGCACTAGTTGGCAATTTGAGTTGCGTCAGATGGAAAAGAGGAATAGGCTACTTGCAGAAGAGCTACAAATTCTACTTTCCAGCAAGAAGAAACGGAAAAGGCGCAATGGTGCGGGCCCTTTGCAGAAGGACTGTGCCAACTGCCACACGAGAGTCACGCCTGAATGGAGAAGAGGCCCAAGTGGGAACCGCGATCTCTGCAATAGTTGCGGGCTTCGATGGGCGAAAGAGGTAACAGGAGAGTGCTTCACACGAACATTGACACGATGCTAAGAAGATGTTTATAGAACGGCCGGGTCACACCGCGAACGTCATCGCAGAAGAGCGACAAGGAATCCGCAGCCTCAGGAGCCTCAGCGTCACCAGGGCGTACTAATGCGTTCAATGCGGTACCTGCAGCAAATCATGGGGTAATGTCAAAATCGGTACTCGCGAATCAGCAGAGGTCCCCACAAGGCCTCAATGCCGACTCACACAATGCAAAGATGGCCCGATTGGAAGCCTCGGCGTCACAAGGGTACGGGGGTGGCATTCCAACCAAGATCGAGGAAGGCGTGGAACCAGCGACTTAAGGGGAAAGGTGTCAGGTGCCATATAGGATGTTTGCGAGCATGTCCATGTTCAGGTTTGGTGTAGATACCCTCATGTGTGATGATACCAGCGTACTCTGCTCCACTTTGCAGATCAGGGAATATGGGAGGATATCGTGTGAGTGTCAATATCATTCACTTGATGACACGGCGATGTGGAGCGGCTTTCGCAAGGCGCTGGTTCCGCGTGGAGTATTCCTATGTCGTGGCATAGGTGAGAAAGTATTGTGCACAGCATAATGATAGCATTCGCTCCTATTGCCTAGTAACTCAGCCATTTTTAATTACGGAATCTGGAAATTCCGTCGTCTCGAACAGGTCCTCATCGAGATCAGTCCTGATAGATGGGTTGCATATACCTTACACAGTCCAAAATGATACTGTTGGAGGTCAGACCACATCACATCGTCCTCCCCTGCCGAGTCCCCAAATGTAAAATACAAGCTTCCCCAAACAGGGCGGGGGCTGAAGTCAGTTTCACCCAGATTCGGGATGGTTTCACATGACGCTACTGCAGTAAAGCCCTACCGTTTGCCCGGGTCCCTTCTTTGGGGGCGATCCTCGTCCCTCGGAACGCCATCGTTTCCTCTTCCGCCCTAGCCCGCCCCGTTCCCAATCAGCGCTGTTACAAACGGCGAATTTGCGTGGGTTCAGGCTTCAGGCACGGCCGCAGGATGAACTCATGTGCTAGATTGACTTTGATACGCGGGTTTCCGGCGGTCTGATTTGATGCCCTGATTATAGCTCATATGTTTGATGTCCTCTACCAGTTACCACATGGCTTTCACGGGTGTAGGGGACGATCTGCTCAAGGGGGGAAGCCGCGATCTTTGCCCTCGTTTTTTTAATCTGCGTTATCACCCTGCTCGCCATGACATCTTTTCTTACGGCGTTCGTGTGGAAGCTTGTTCATAACCTCGGTGCAATCTCTCCTCAACAACGTCCCATCGCATTGAGCTGATTGTTGCGAGAAGCGTCATTGCATAGTCTTACTTGCTTAATTGGTCAATAGACGCATTGCAGGGTTCAATTGGCCTTCAAGATCTTGGAGGAGCCTGGTTTCCCCGGATTGTCATTCCGACCGGCAGGATCTCAAGACTGGAACGATTGCCTCACGGCCAAACCGGCGAGCACATCTCCTAATGGAGGACGACAATCGGATATCAATAACAGTGTGTGGAGATGGTGGTTGCGGTATGCATTCCTATAACGCACATCCAGAAGAGGCTTGTCATTTACTCAAGTTACCTGAAAAGGGAAATCTTCAATAACCTTACGGCTGGTCCGTAGTCAATGGACACACGAGTAAGCCATTGGCCCGTTCATTCCCCCTATTCAGATGACTGACGCATCCTCCCTCAGATACGACCCCACAATAGGTATCTCCCACCCTCATCATTCCCCTCGATGATCAAGCCTAATGCCCTATGGTGCCAGAGGACTCCTACTCCACAACGCGTACCATCGACGGCCAATCCTACTTTCTATCCCTCACAGACACCGCCGGCCAAGAAGAGTATCGTGGGCTTTGGGCAGCCTCGAACCTCAAATCCGACGCTTTTCTCCTGGTCTACGACATCACCGCCGCCTCCTCTCTCGAAAACCTCGACTACTTCATGCAGATGATAGATATCGAATGTGACACGCGGCAAGATGCTAGGGGCGTGCAGCCAATTCGAATAATAGCCGGGAATAAGTGTGATCTGAAGGAGGCGAGGGTTATCAGTTCAAGGCAGGGATTGGAGTTTGCGAGGTGGAAGGGTTGTGGTTTCATGGAAACGAGTGCGAGGGAGATGGTCAACATTGAAGAGACATTTGCTCGTGAGTGAGCCTTGCACCGTCGTCATATTCTCGATAGCACGAGATCCAATTTGGCTACCGATTTTCCCTAAGCCATTGCACGGAGCATTGCTGACATATGCTATTGCACTAGTCATCGTCCGCCGCGTTGTTGCTGCCCGTCGTGCTCACGCCTCCGCAATGGGCTCAGGAACAGCACAAAATAAGAACGGTCTTTTTAGTCATGGACACTCTGCATCCAGAACCCAACCCTTGACGCCAATAGGCGACAAAGAAGCAGCGGACATGACAGATTTCCCGGAACGGCCGGGGGCCAAGAAGACGAAACGAGGAGGGTTTTGGGCAAGGTTCAAGTGTTGGTGAGCGAAAAATCGAATGTATGGGAACGGTACTGGGCATCTGGATGTCGGCAGCATGTGGGAGGAGCATCGGCGTTTTTGACTGGGCAATTCTGCATTTAATTCTGCTGGATGATACCTATCACTGCGTTGTTTGTGGGTCACTAGAATTGCATGATTCTAGCACAGTTGCCGAAAAGCCGACACTTTTTCTCCAATCGTTTCGAAAGTAATGCGTCAGCCAACCCTCCGTTGTGGGCTTACAGGTCGGCCAGGGTCAGTTTTTTCTCGGCCAGGGTCTATTTCGCGCATATGGCGTTTTTACCCTAGATGAGGTCCGCGTATGTACCGAGTATAAGCGTTTAACCCTCGATGAGGTTTCTTAGGCAATAGGTATTATGGCCTAATTACGAGTGCATATGCTTAGCATAAGAAGTAGTTCTAGGGAGTAGGAAAATCCTAAGGTATAAGTCCTTGCGGTTTTATTTTTTTGACTACTTATGCTTAGCATATGCATTACCTAGACTAGGAAATTTAATTTAACCCTAGATAAGGTCGTTGCATATGCTAGGTACTAGCGTTTAACCCCTCCGAACTGCCTATGCTGAGACGATGTTAACCCTGGCCGAGAAAAAACTGACCCTGGCCGACCTGTGACCCGCTCCGGTGTCAAATGGTGTTTAGCATTGCGTGACCGAGATCTTATGCAAGTGTTTGTGCATTCACATTGGACCCTGCCTCGACAGGATCTGCAGCGCTAACGCCAACGGGTTCCGCGGCGCGAGTTCCATGACATAAACTCAAGTACTGAGGTACTCAACTGTGGGGAATTGAGCGATATTCACTCTTCACTCGCAAGGGACATCAGATCTCATCAAGGACCGTATGTTCCTGATTGCACTTCAAAGATCACTACCACAATACAAGGATCTTCCCTGATACACTACCTTGTCCCACGCAGAACCTCGAAAGACTACGCGTCAGTCATGGCAGACGAACCCAGACGCTCGACCTCGAGCTCGCATAGTACCAATCCCTCTAACCTCGATGCGCTCTCTCGACCAACTTCGCAACGCACGCCGTCTCAGACAAACCGTCTTGGTCATTCGCACTCGCCTAGCCAGAGCCACCGTCAGAGCTTCACCGAGACTCTTCGAGGCATGCCACCCTCCCCGCGCCAGAACAGACACCTATCTTTTCCACAAGCGCAAGTACAGGATCTGCTGAACAATCCACCCACCAGCGGTCATTCAGATCCAAAATTCGTGGGAAGAGACTGGCAGCATATCAGCGTTGGGGAGCTGTGTGACGAGGAGGATCTGAGGTTTGTGGAGCTGGACACTGGGGTTGAAGATGCTACCAATGTACGACTCTTCACCCCGTGGATGTCAATTGACCACAGCTTAATTTTGATACAGCTTTTGACCGAGTCTGGAGCTCCTGTACTACTCATCCGAGCAAATAAAAACGAAAAATCGGCTGTTGCAACCTTCGATTACCGCGACCTGACCCAATATCTCCTCTTTGCCACAGGCCAACTCTTTCCTGACGAGGAACATCTAGTGGTCTTCCAGAATCTTGCCAAGAAAGCCCAGGTGGGCCAGAAGATACCACTGCGAGATGCTAAGAGCTTAGGCAACAAGGAACCTTTTGTCACACTACCGCATTCGGCGGACTTGACAGCTGCCGTGAAGACTTTTGGAGGTGGTGTACACAGGATCATTGTTCTGAAAGAAGGCACCAATCATGCTGTGGGCATATTAAGTCAATTGACATTGGTGAAGTTTTTGTGGGAGAATGGGAGGAGCTTTCCTATACTCGATCAATTGTATCCGAGGGAAGTCAAGGAGCTGGGTGTCGGGACTCAGCAGCTAATATCAATCAAGTATGTCCATTCATGATGGTGACATTCATCTGGCTAGGAGCTAACTTGAATGGCAGTGGAGATAGGCCGCTGAAGGAGGCCTTGATCCTTATGAACAATGAAGGAGTCACATCCTTGGCGGTTGTGGACAATCAGTACAATGTTATGGGGAATATATCGAACGCCGATGTCAAGGTTCGTAGAGTCTCTATTATATTGGACTACCCGCTAATAAAGTGCTAGCTCCTCACGAAGTCAAGCTCTGCACCCTTACTCGAGAATACCTGTATACATTTCATCTCCGTCATTCTCTCTACTCGTGGCATGAATGACGGCAAAGATTCTTTTCCAGTGTTTCACATCAATCCTTATTCTACACTCGCACACACAGTCGCAAAGCTTGTTGCTACGGGAGCGCACAGGTAAGAAGTCTTTCACTGGTCACGGAATGATCATGGGCTGATATACCCCCAGAATGTGGGTCGTAGAAACGCCAACCGCCTCATCAACTCCCGCCCCCTCCGCTCCAACAACGCCGGGCCCAGGTCCCACCCCACATGGCGCCCCTATCTCTATAGCCCACCCAGCCGTCGCCCACCCGCCCCAGCTTACCACGTCCTTCCCACAAGCCAATCCACCATTCCAACCACTCAGCGCCACACCCTCCGTCTCCGCTTCCGCACTACCTGGACAGCACATGGCGGGCCGTCTTTCCGGCGTTGTTAGTTTGACAGATATCTTGAATTTGTATGCGAGAGCGACCGGTTTGCATCCGACCGACCCGGAGGAAGCGAGGCGGAAGCGAAGAGGCAGCAGCAGTTCAAGTCGAAGTGGGATCAGGGGAAGCTTGGACAGTGCGAGAAGTAGTGTCATTGATTTGAGTAGGGAGAAGCGGTGAAGTCTTCTCGTGAGATGTGATTAAGACTTGGAGAAAAAGCATCTTTCTGGGGCTGATGTAGCTCCTATAAATGAGGCGCTAAGGTCTTTCTGGTGGGTTTTCCATGGCTTGGTCATGGAATTTCTACGACGAGCTTCAGTTGCTTATATTGTTGCGTGCTTTGCACATGGCTTGCGAGATACTGATTCATGATGATACCAGGTATTTCTGTTTCTATCCTTCGTCATCCGCAACAGTGTATTCCCGCATCCTATGTCACATCACGTGAGCATGCTGGGGCCGTCGCTTCGATGATGAAGGTAAGCAGACCCTGCAGGCGTGAGAAGATCTTTTGTGCAGCTTCAAGCCATGCGCAATTTGCATCTACCTCGAGCAAGAGCGGAATGTGTTTCGGTGTTGCGATGCATTACCTTACCGTTACATTGCTCACCGGAGCGGAGCTTGATCCAAGATAACAAGGGGTGAATACCGTTTATCAGCAACATGCAATTGGATGATTCTTGCAGACTAATCATAGCTCAAGCCCATATGAGGTCAGGGCCAGTACTGACGACAGAGCCTGTGAATGTGTAACCCTCAACTCACCCAACTTTCAATTCGTCAAACCTGAAGCAGAAATGCAGGAGCTCAGACGGACCGAAGGTATCCAGGAGCCAGCTCATTTGATTAGCTGCCCATCTTTACGGAACCAAATATGGTGCCACAGCACGCGATGACAACCAGGAGGTCGATCCAGAGGAAACAGATCATCAGGGGCGACCCACTTTTGAAACGTTGTGCAGAAGAGGCTCAGCTGCGCATTTCACTCGAAACATACTCTTATCTTCCTCGGCACAAGCTTGAGACCATCAATCTCGTGACTGGACACTTTGAGATTGGGTGCGTAGATTGACAACATCCGGCAACCTGGGCATGGTATGTGCTGCGGGATGGCTTTCCGACTTCTTCCATCCAACGATCTTTCCGACTAAGCGACCCTTGTTCCAACTGAAGACGAGCAAGCAGCCAATCGCCTGTTTCAACAGACGGCGTCCGGTCAAACACACATTATGCCATCACGTTCACCGAACCTGAACGAGAGCCCGCATAAGATATCAACAGTATACGATCATGTACAAACTCTGAACGACCACAAAGCTTTGCCACTATGGGGGAAAATGAAGACCCCGATCTCCCTCGACACCTACAAAGCTATCCACAGGAATGATCCTCTTGTCCAAACCAACAATCGCTGCCCAGCTCGCGTCTGCCGTCATATGATTATCATCACATAAAGGCTGTTGCTAATCCCCCACGGAACCCCCAAATACGGAACCTTGTCGCTAGCCGGCTCCGGCACTCTAGCACGAGGCTCCACAGAAGCGATAGACGCGTATTCGATGATTCGTCCTAGATCCCTACGAGCGAGACAATTATCTCCGTGACGACTAATAATACGCCAGACCAAGGATCCTCGGGATCCGTTGGTGAGCCAATTTTGTATTCTGATGATTAGGAAATGAGTCTAGCCACACCGCAAATGCCATGTGCGAATGGTATGGCGCCATGTCGCCATCCTCCAACAGTTGAAACGCGTTCTAGGGAACGCGACGGACCGTGGGTGCAGATGATTTGCTCCAGGGAACATCATCGTATCCCGCCTATCTACCTGAAGTCAGCCGCCCTAGATAAAGACGAAACCTCAGATAACATCAGGAGATGCGGTGCCGTCCTTGCATTCTCAGCATAAAGAGTTCGGAACACCCCACGCTCTTCGATGATGAGATACTAGCCTATATATCACATCTTGACCAAACTGGGCATCTCCACTGCCTTAGCACGCTGGCAGCCTAATTGATCGTTGCAACTCCTGTCCTGACTGACTCGGCCAGCACGCCGTTGTCGCCCAGCTATGGATGCAAGCAGAGCAAATACAGCTATCGTGAATTGCACGGATAGCTCGGCAATGTTCGACCAGCGGTGTTGGGACATACTCGATATCTCAGACTATCTCGGCAACGCCACGGGCTGGGTCTGGACATTTCCAACATGTGATACCAGCTCCATGGCCATGTACAATGGAATAGGTGATCAAATTAGCACACATGGATCCTAGAACATGCACTGATCGGCGACTTCAGGATGCTGTTTTCCGGATGAGGCTTGGTCGACGTGCTTTTTGCGCTATGCATGGAATGGTCCTGGGACAAATTGCACCACAATCGATAATAAACAATGTGTTTGGCCTTCGAATGCGTGGGGAAACTGTACGTTTGAGGAATATCACGAGTCACCAACTATTTCCAATGACTGACAAGGACACAGTCAACCCTAACTTGAACTCCTGGCAACTCCCTAGGGTACGTTATGTGCTGTGGAATATATACCAGATCAACAATCTGTTCAATACATACTACACTGGTAACCTCAACAGCTGGATGGCCCTTTGTTCGTTCTCGCGCTGACTGTGCAACAGCCCTACAAAATGCCGTCAATGATGTTCAGCTAATGATCTCGGGTCTCACAACTCATATTGACCTGGTCAAAAAGCCATCGACTACGCTTTTCGACATCTTGAGCGCGCTCACAATGGGGCTCGTTTTCCTTTTTGTATGCAAGCACTTTCAAATCGCTACACTGCAAAATTCCTAACTTACGCATGCACTAGATTCCAGCGATATTCGACGTCATACCAGAAATAATCTCCAAGGAACTAACGCCGGTAGTCCAGGGCTTCACACTAGGCCTCACGCAAACCCCGAGCACCATGAAAGCACTCTGGGTACGTTGGCATCGAGACCCGCCACATGATCACATACTAACACTTAAGCAGCCTTCAGGAGATGCCGAATCGCAAACGTATCAGATTGGCGAGCTGACTCAACATCTTGACACTATCAACAACCAATCCTCAGCCATAGTTAACAATGGGCTTAGATCACTAATGACTGACGCTGCGTCTTTTATCACTTTTGCCGGTCACGGCGGCTTCTCTGGTGCTGTACGTATCTGTGGACATTACACCTCGGTCTTCAAATGTTATCGAACTGATCCCTCCCTACAAGTTGTGTCTTACATATGTCGTACTGGCAAGGCAATGCTGACTTAGATCTCAACCCAGACGCAAATTTCAGTACCGGATGATACGGACAGTATAGCCTTTGCTTTGAAGACTTATTTAACGTCCATATCAATGCAAGAAAACGGCTGGTACGCATGGGTCAATGGAACCACCGATCGACCCCACCACCCGATGGAGCTTTGTTACAAACACACCAATAACATCCTAGACTGCTATTTGAATACTATATGGGTCAGTCCGCAGAGTGGTCGACGTTACTACCTTCGCCAGAAAGGCAAAAATAAGTCCAATGCCGTCACACTCGTCGACGAGGTTGTTGGTAACGGTTGGGCCGACCTGCTCACGTTGTTGGATGGCGCATACAATTGTACTGCATCCGTAAGTCCTTCATTCCATGCTTTTACCCCATGCGCACGACTTTGAGATATCAAAGATGGAGAATGCGAGCTTCTGGTCACAACATGTCTTTTGCGAGGTACCACCTTCATTGAGTATGAAAACTACTGACTTCTGAATTACGTAGGGTAAGTGATAGAAATCAGAGAAAGCCTGAAACGCGCATTAATTGACATACCATGACTATCAGGCAAAGCTGGCAGCTCGCTCGTGAACGTTGATCCTGCAGCCGGCACTATAGATATGGATTGCATATCTCAATTGCCCATATACGTACCAAAAGGCCATTGCCCGGAAGGGGTATTGATGATGTCCGACGGCTCCTGTCCGTTTGGATCTATCGTGGATACATACCAACCTGATGGACCAGCCATCCACGGAATGGCCGCTGGTTAATTACCCTCTCCAACGCCGCAATTACGCCAGTACCCGCTTCTTGTCGGTCATGAGTTCAATCACACGGCAGGTATTCCGAAACACGAAAGCTCAAATCGTCGCTATACTCATAACATGATAGGTTCGCTCCCAGATTTGCGCCTATTCCCAGGGAGGATTGGATTCGCGCATCGCGTCCTTAATCGTTCGAAAAAGGAAATATTTCGCGCATTCAGTCACATCTGGGCTCGCCTATCGAGCCATGCAAGTACAGAGATGTCGCGCTACAATACGACTGGCGAAATTCGATATCGGTTTCACAAGATCGCCCAAATCCGCAAACCTCAGCGCAGAAGGCCGACAAGGCCATCAGGTGGCTTCGTGCCGTGAGGTCCTTTGGATCTTCGACCTTTTGCTGCGCCTGCTCGGCTATCAGCGCCGTGAAAGAGAGAGGCGGTGAAGGAGCTCGTCAAGCATGGTTGTAAGGATTGGAAGACAGCTTCTCAGGATTGGAAACATGGGTTTGGCCGGTTGTGTAATCATCAACGAACTAGAATAGATGGGACATTTGAATTGACCGATGCGACATGCAGCATCTGTCATAGCATGTGCTCTATACTTCTTCGATTGACAGAGTTGTGGGCTGCGCAAAGTGAGGCCAATGGTCACATAAAATGACCGCTGATTGGGATATGTTTTAAGAACAGAGTGTTGTTATATTCTCGTTATGATACAACTATGTTTGACTATTGTATCTGTCGGAGCTCTGCTGTCGAGAGCTGCGGTTGGAGTATAGCGCCACACCGCCCATCTCTTCAGGTTAGCGTTCCAGAATGCCAGGCCCGGGCCGAAAGAGACGCGCTAACAGACGCGATCGAGCCCTAATCACTCTAATGACGATGGTCTATATCTTGACAGCAAGCTCAATGTATTCAGCGCATTCCCAGACGGCCTCGAGCCAGTGGCAATGTCCACCGCAAGTAAACGACGGAAGACAAATAACCTCAAGCCGTCGTCACAAACAGTGGGAAGCTTAGACTTCTTTTTTGGCAAGCATAAAAGCGAGAATGTCCCCCAGAAGGAAGTTGGTGAGGCGCCAATACCAGGTGGGACGAATGGACACCGAGTGCAGCAGAAAGAGAAGAGCATAGAGTCAGGCACACAGGGTCTGACCGATGAAGAGTATGCGCGGAAGCTTCAGACAGAGTGGGATGAGCAGGACAAGGGGGCTAGATCAACAGGTCATTGGAGTCAAATGGAGCTAGACGAAACAATTCAGGAAAACGGCGCAGTGGCCAAAGATGATGACACATCGGTGGATCAGCAGGATAGTGTCGCAACCCCACCATGTGCAGCGAACCACGGAAAGGAGACGGCTAAGGCCAAGAACGCAACCGTGTTTTCAAATAAAACAGACACATTATCTCTCCAATCTGCTGCCTCGGCTGAAGATGCAGTTTCCTCCACTGTCCCATTTGATGAAAATCCTCTGACGTTCGACACGTTGAAATACCTCCCAGATCTCCGGAAGCATTGGGCTACAGAGGGTGGCAATGCATCGTACGGGCTTCTTACCAGGTGCTTTGTGCTGGTGAATAGCACGCAAAGCCGAATCAAGATAGTCGATACGTTAGTGAATTTTCTCAGAATTATCATTGAGGGCGATCCTGAAAGCCTATTGCCGGCTGTGTGGCTAGCCACGAACGCAATATCACCGCCATACATATCATTAGAGCTGGGACTGGGTGGCTCAGCTATATCTAAAGCATTGAAAAAGACGTGCATGCTCGACAATGCTGGACTCAAGTCGCTGTACGACAAACATGGGGATGCCGGAGATGTTGCATTTGAAGCCAAGAAACGGCAGAGCTTCACTCTGCGGAAGCCAAAACCTTTGTCGATCAAAGGCGTGTTCGAAAGCCTGGTCAAGGTTGCTAACAGCAAGGGCACTGGAAGCCAGGAGTTCAAACAGCGGATTGTGGAGAGGCTATTGCAAGATGCTCAAGGTGCTGAAGAGAGTAGATATCTGGTCAGAACGTTGGCTCAGCATTTGAGGATAGGAGCCGTGAAGACTACCATGCTCATCGCTTTGTCTCGCGCCTTCCTGCTTTCGAAGCCACCGGGTGCTGACTTTAACATCAAGTCACAAATAGAGCTGGCGAAACTTAAGAAGGAAGTCTTAGCAGAAATTTATGGAAAAGGTGAAGAGTTGGTAAAAGCATGCTTTGCGCGCCGGCCAAACTACAATGACCTCGTTCCTTGCCTTCTCGAAGTTGGTATTTCTGACGAGCTTCTTGTTCGCTGTGGGCTAGCGCTGCATATACCACTGCGGCCTATGCTGGGAAGCATCACCCGTGATCTCGGCGAAATGCTCACAAAGCTGCAAGGCCGCGATTTCAGCTGCGAATACAAGTACGACGGGCAGCGAGCTCAGGTGCATTGTGATGAGGAGGGGAAAGTATCCATTTTCTCGCGACATCTAGAGGTCATGACAGACAAATACCCAGATCTGGTAGCGCTTGTACCGCAGATACGTGGAGAAAGCGTTAGTAGCTTCATTCTCGAAGGCGAGGTTGTGGCCATCGACCAGGACACCGGAGACTTGAAAGCTTTCCAGACTCTTACCAATCGAGCGAAGAAGGACGTGGCTATCAATTCCATCAAAGTCGAAGTCTGCCTTTTCTCTTTCGATCTCATGTACCTCAACGGCGAAGAATTGCTTGACAGGCCGTTCCGAGAGCGACGAGAGCTTCTTCGTAGCTTGTTCGTAGAGATCCCTCATCGTTTTACTTGCGTCAAAAATATAGACGCCACGTCCGCGGACTCGGAAACAGTCCTTGAATTCTTCAAAAGCGCCACCGACATCAAATGTGAAGGCATCATGGTCAAAGTCCTCGACAATGTCCCTAATCCAGCACTCCAGATCGAAGACTGCGGAGATGAGGCCGAAACTTCCACCAAACCTCCAGAACCCACCAAACCCACCAAATCAACCAACAAATCAAAAACCAGGTCCAAGACCACCCCTACAGAAAAGGCCGACGAAAAAGAAAAGGGCACGCGCCGCAAAGCCCTCCTCTCAACCTACGAACCCGACAAACGTCTCGACTCCTGGCTCAAAGTGAAAAAAGACTACAACACCTCCGCCGATACCATCGACCTCATCCCCATCGCCGCCTGGCACGGCCAAGGCCGCAAAGCGAAATGGTGGTCGCCCATCCTCCTCGCCGTCCGCAACCCCACAACCGGCTCCCTCGAAGCCGTCACGAAATGCATCTCCGGCTTCACGGACAAATTCTACATTGCAAACAAAGAACGCTACAACGAAGCCACCGGAGAGAATCTGATCAGTAGACCGGGTTATGTGGAGTATCCATATAGCCCGGATGTCTGGTTCGAGCCGCAGGAGGTGTGGGAGATGGCGTTTGCGGATATCACCAAGAGCCCTACGTACCTGGCTGCGATCGGGTTGGTGGATGAAGGTCGTGGGTTGAGTATGCGGTTCCCGCGGTTTTTGAAGGTTAGGGAGGATAAGGGGATCGAGGAGGCGAGTACGAGTGATTTCCTTGCGGAGCTGTGGCGGAAGCAGGAGGCTAAGGGGGGTGGTGGGGGGATGAGGGAGGAGAAGGATGAGGATGAGGAGTAGCGGGTGCAATTCTCATCTGGTTTACAAGGCGTCGTTTGTGTCGCGCGATTAGCCGATGGTAGGAGCTATGGCAGGAGTGATACTAGGGGCGATAGCAGGTACCATAAAAGGGCCTCCAGCAGGAGCGACTGCAGGGGCGCGGGCATGAGGGACGGCGATAGAGCGGCGACGGCAGGGCTGCAGAACGGGAGATCCATGGGCTACAATCTATGTCGTGGAGGCCTTGCCACGTGATATTAGTGGTGGAGATTCTACGATTTGCGGCTCGCGACAGTAGCGTCTGGCCAACCGATTTGCAATTTACTGCCTCTCCGGCCAGACGCACTCGCATTCTTCTCCGCTTTCATCTTCCACTTCCTGCCCATCCTCGTCTACGTCTTTCCCATGAACATCCGCCTCGGCCAGGCCGAGAAGCTCAAATTGCTCCTCTTCCTCCATGTCTCTATCCTCTATTGCGTCATCGGAACTTCCGCCTTCCTTGTGTTCGATTTCGTCTTCTAAGCCAAAGAGTGCTCCCTTGGTGAACTCGCGCTCCACCACTCCTCGCTTCGTTGTATAGCAGATCTCCCTCAGGCGAAATGCGAACACGAAACCCGATCCGCCCTCGAAAGACGACTTGTTCCTCTCGCCCCAGCCCACGTCACCCTGTGGACCTGCACTAATAGGGACCCCTGAATTGGTCCCGTCTACGCCCAAATGCACATGCACGCCGCGTTTCCGCAATACCGCCTGGGCTCCGCTTGCACCAAATGCGACCTTGATGGCCGTGATCATATAAACGTTGTGATGAAACCTTTTACCTGCTAGGAAGGCCTGCACTGGGGCCGTGGTGACGCTTTTTTCGACATACGCCTTGGTAGGCCAGAACGTGTGCGTTTCCAATCGTTCGAATTGATAGGCGTTTGTGCTGCTAAGATCCCAGTTGAAACTGACGTCGGCACCTGCGCCTAATACCTGGCAAAAGCTGCTCCAGATGCCAACTCTGCCGTTCTTGTGCTTCTCGAGCACGATTTTCCAGTTGTCTTCGTGTTTTGCCGATATGGGCATGACGGCACGATCGATCGGCAGCGGAGGGTTCAGCGGCATCTCAGGCGAAAGGGGCGAGGTGATGATGCTCCCAATTGCAATTGGCCCCGAGGGAGGGCAGTCGCGCGTTGGAGCAAGGAAATACGTTTTGCTGGCTCCGGCCATCGTGAACTGCTCCGTACCTTGAACGTGGCCGATGAATGGATTGAACCCCTTCGCTTTGATGCGCACAGTAAGGCAGTGTAAGTCGGCTCAATGGTATCGTTTGTGATCTAATCATTGAATTTTGACTGGTGTTGTAGCTAGAATCGCTGCGTGACGCAGCCCTGCAGATTGTGAGGCAAGCGAGGCTGACTCTCGCAGTACGCGAAGTGGGGTCTCTCGAAATCGCGAAGCATGCTATCAGCCGCGACGGCTGTGTGCTCTGTTCATGGGAGCCACGCGCTTCCGTCGAGGTCGAGGACGACTGAGTGCAAGATAACCTCCCTCCCTTACGACTTCGTGTTGGCCACTCCTCAACCCCATTTCGGTGTCGTCGGCTATGAATGTCACTGGCTCTACTTGGTGAACGTGAGCGTCTGCAAGTTCCATGTCATCTTCAGGCCCCAACCTAACTGGCCTCGTGTTCCCGCGAACAGGCCGAGGAGCGTCTTCAAGTTCCGAGTCGTCGTCGTCGTTCGGTGTTGAAAAGAAACAGATATAGACGAGAGCGATTAACACAATGAACCCCAACAGAGATCCCACGATTGCTCCGATGGCTGAAGGTGAAAGCCCCGATTTGGGTCGAGCTTGTGGACTCTGGTCGGACGTTGGTGTAGGTTTAGAAAGGGTAAGCGTGGTGAGGGTAATGAATGTTGTGGTTACCGGGCCCCCCAAGTGCGTCAGAGTTTGCGTTATCGTAATCGCACCAACGGAAATCGGCGCTGGTGGGGGCGTATATTGGAAGGTCGCCATGCGCTTGTCCTTCGTGGGACCTTCCCTTTGTAAGATTCAATCAACATTTTGACTTCTGCTATCATCTTAGTAAGCATAACCATTGCCATGCAACCAGAACAGCCTTTCTCCAGCCTTCTATTTTTCCAGCCGCATTTCAATATTCTAGGTGGCGCTATGTTGTATGTAGCTAAATGATCACCTGCCTTAATGGGGTTAGGCTAGTATTTCAGCTGTGCCAAATCTCACAGCCAGACTTTGGACCAAAATTCATCGACGCTTTGACGACGTGTCGTGAGTTTAGGCGAGTGGATCAGCATGAGGGCATCGTCCATTACCAACTTTGATCGTCGCGAGTACCAGCGGAAGATCCAAGATGCGGAATCATTACAAAATCGAGGTAAATACGCCGAGGCTGCAGCGTTGCTTAGGCAAAACTTGGCCTCAAGCACGCAGCACCTCGGCGTCCGACATTCGGCCACGCTCGACGATCAGGATAGTCTTTCAGACTGCTTGCATGACCTTGGTGAATATGCGGAAGCGGCGGCCTTGGACAGGAGCACACTGCAAATCAGAAAAAGAAACGATGAGAAGTCGCAAGAGACTCTTGCCACTCAATATAGCCTTGCCAACAATCTTAGTCAGCTCGGCCAGTACAAAGACTCGATAGCACTGTATCGGTCAGTTGTAGCACATAGAAAAGAAGTTCTGGGAGAAAATGACAATGATACGCTTGCAACCCGACATCAACTTGCTTACAACCTTCATAGGCATGGGCAAGATAAAGAGGCCTCGCAAATCAATAAACAGATATTGGAGTTGAGGGAAGGAAGGCTGGCGCCTGATGATTATGATTTGATTGCCAGTAGGCACAATCTTGCGATTAATCTCCATGCTCTCGAAAACCTCGACAAGGCAATGGCTTTAACCAATCAGAATCTTGTCCTTTTACGATGTTACAGACCTGCGGCCGATGGACAACTACGAGAAGTGGAAAGGCTCCAAGAGCGCATTGATTTCGACATTCTAGCTCTGAAAAGGTCAAAGAAGGCTTCGCAAGAAAAAGAAGAGGCAGACATCGAAAGGCCAGGTAAAGTGGAGACGGCGCCTACGAAGGGTGAAGTCCCGTCCATGATCGTCGCTTCGAATCCACCAGCCAGGACTTCGTCTCAAACTCCACGTCCAACCTCTACTCAGGGCAAAAAGACGGCGGATGGTAAGACAGGAGAAAGTTCCAGTGGAAAGTCAAGGATAATTGAGACGCCGTTGAAGAAGAACAAATCTCCTTCGATGACCGTCCCCCCGACTCCAGTAGCTGACACTTCGCCTCGACCTCCCCCTCCGACCTCCAGCCATAGCAAAAAGACGGAAGGTACGTACCAAAACCGGTCTTTTACCCAAGTATTAGTTTCCCGTCTGTCAGGCAGTATAGCCCACATTAGACTAAAGCAAAGCAGGAGATGAGACCGCAATTCCTCCACCAAAATCTTCTCCAAGGCGTGAACATAGAGCCAAGTCCAACGAGCGTAGACCTCACAATGAGCCCAAAGCCTCGGATCTTCGAGTGCCTTCAACGCGAGAGCAGCGCTCGAGATCAGTCGGTGCAAGCTCAAGCGAGCAAAGTGAAACGATTTTCCAACGAACTCGGGTTTACACCTTTTCAGATTTATGCGACTCGCGGCCTTGCGAGGGTAGTTTATTTGACACTACGCAGTAAGTCATACTGCGTCAAATTATCTCCAGGACCGGCTGACGGTCGACTTCTACTCAAGCACCAAATCCAAATCGGGCTGGTTCCAATGTTTTAAGGATACCCAATCCCTGGTAGCCCAGGGACGTAAAAATTCGGGAAAGCGGGTCAGGATAGCCATGTTGGACACTGGTATCGACTTGGCGCACTCCCAGTTCGGCAAGCTTGATGACGCCCATCCTGAAAACGGCACCCCGCGAAGCCGGGTGAGAAGATGTGTAAGTTTTGTGGACGGTCAAAACGCAGATCATGACACTTCTGGTCATGGGACCCACTGTGCAGCTCTACTGCTGGCACTCGCCCCTGGAGCGCACATCTACGTAGGAGGTTCGTCTTATTCCGAGCCAGCGTTTCTACACAAAGACTGTGTTCTGAGTCGTAACTTGTGTCTGGGGAGCCATGCCTTGCGTTGGCCTCCGATGCCACCTCCTTATGACACGTCTCCTGACCAAAAACTCTCTAGAAGAGGCAATGCTGACTCCGAAGCGTGCGATAGGAGTAGTCAAGGAGGAAAGTGGACACGTCTCCTCTGAAGTTGTTGCTAAGGCAGGTACCCATGTCCCTCCCGTATTGGCACGAGGTAGCTAAACGTAGTCAAGGCCATCACGCACGCAACCGATGAGTGGAAAGGTACGTATTTTCGAGGCCGTTTCTCCCTGATTCATACCCCAGTTGGAGCTGTGAGACATCCTTCAGAGCCCTTGCACTCGAGATTCTCCTCGAGATTGTCTCACTTTTCTCAACAACGATCCTGAAAAACGAATACTGACTCCATAAATTCAAAGTGAATATTATCACGATGTCTTTCGGTTGGCCATATCACCACCCCGTTGTCGAGCGCGCCATCGAACATGCAACACGGAAGGATGTAATCATGTGCGCTTCAGCTTCGAACAATGGTGCTATTAAGAACGTCACTTTTCCGGCTAGCTTCCCTCCAGTAGTATGTGTGCACTCAGCGAACGCACAGGGAAAGCCGTCAGAGTTCACACCAACCCCTCTTGAAATGGACCCCAATTTCTTGGTATTAGGTGAGAATGTTAGTTCCACTTGGCCCGGAGAGGAGCAGGAAAGAGCTCGCTCGGGAACCTCCATAGCGACGCCCATATTGGCAGCTATCATGGCGTTGGTCCTGGAATTCATGTACCAGAAACCAACAAAGACGTCACAAGACCGGAGGCTGGGGACTGCAAGAGGAATGACACATCTTTTGCAAGCCATGAGCAAGCAGGAACGAGGCTACCATCTTGTTCAGCCCTGGACACTGTATGATTCCAGAAAGCACCGAACGAGAGTGGAGTCCAGGATACTGGACATCATGGAAGAAAGGTTTCCGGAGGAATAACACACGTCTACGAGAGTAAGAGAAGAACCACAATCTTGTTCGGCTCTGAACACTGTCCGCATCTGAGCAAAAGAGAGACCCAAAAAGATTGAGGTCAAAATGATAGACGTCAGGATGACGCATTCGGTCTCGTCTCGCCAACTTCGAACCCTGATCGTGCCGCATAGGATATGTTGTAGCTTTCTCGAAGACTGTAAAACCTAGAGGACTACGAGGAAGTAAGCGATCGTTGATACCGATATTAAATAGCAATTGGAAATCTACCACTCACGCTATTCTGGTCAGGAAATCTGTTGGAAGTCGGCCATGGAAGCTCCACTGCGCTACCTCGATTGAGGTGAGT
>JAABUL010001962.1_pt1 | contig 36301 bp, 68 predicted proteins | sample 5559151 | NCBI WGS metagenome assembly JAABUL01 (sample SAMN10711876, study PRJNA513368) | rock metagenome | isolation source: Antarctica rocks | place: Antarctica: Victoria Land, Pudding Butte sud | reverse complement strand
CCCCCCGGGTCACTCATCCCTCTCGTCAGCTGGTATCAATGTGCCATCCGGCTCGAACTCTGCCTCCTCCAAGTCGGGCAGCGGGAACCGCAGGATTGCCGCTACGCCCGTCAGCTGATCCAGTTGCTCCCCTGTCGAGTGCATGCCTGCGGGTGCACAACGCACACAATGGCAACTGTCCTTACGCCGGAATGCACTATGCCTCTAAATCCTGTGCTGCAGCAAGTCTGCATGAGGCGACCCTGCCGCACAGAACAGGGTGCTGACATTGTGCTCCTGTGGGAGGACACGCTTGGGAAAACAAACCGACTGCGTGCTAGCGAGCAAAGAACAGGTCATGGAAGTACACAGGGAAGGTAAGAGAAGTGCCTTCTTTTTAGATAGGATGCTCTTAGAATGGAGACCAACAACAAGGAGAAGTGTCAACAGGATGTACACCTGAGAACACGACAGCGGTGCCGCCGCCGCCCTCCACCTCCTCCACCAGCGAGGCGTACTTCTGCCGCTCCGCCACGTTGTTGATGCGGAACAGCGAGTCGGTGACGAGCAGGGTCTGAATGGCGCCCAGCTCGTGCGCTGCGTTGACATGACCTGCGCATTGCACAGTCAAGATGTGTAGGTGAGAAAAAACTTTGACCGTAATTTGAAGAGAGGCGCTTGACAATGCCATGCCCTCACACTGCACTAGCTCGTGCGCTGCGAGGACATGACCTGCGAGCAGCCACAGGTGACCCAAGCAGGCATGAAGACGCAAACTGAGATGATGTGGCCTGCGCAGCCCGGCAGCTGGCCTGTGACGACGTCACATTACTCAGTGCTGTCGGCTCGCAGCCGCAAAATGCCCAGCAGCAGCTCCATTGCGGCGCCCAGGCGACACACGCGCCGCATTAACGTCATGTCAAGGCAGCAAAAACTTGCAGGGGAACAAGTATTTGGATCTGGGCGCACCTGGGCCGTAGAAGGCGCGCGCCGGGTCGGAGGACAGCATGTCGAAGAAGTCCTGCAGCACCTGCACCTCCTTCGCCGCCTTTGTGTCCTGCGCGTGTGCAGCGTAGGGTTTGGGATTCATGCACATGCGTGTGCTGGTGAACACACCCAGGGGTTCTGTGCCTAGGTCGCCTCCAAATTCAGAAGATCGCTTCAACCAATTGACAGTTGCTTCCAGGTCGCACAGGGGATTCGAGGCAATGTCTCCAGTCCCAGCAGCGGACAGCCCGGACTCTTCGGCTTTGTGGCTAGGGACACGGCAGATGCCCGCACCTTGATCTGAGACGCGAGGCCCGGCGCAGAGAACAGCTCCTTCAGCGAGTGCTTGTAGGCCGACGACGCCGGTGCCACGATGATGTTGCGCTTGTGCGTCTGGAACGCCCTGCGCTCGCGTGGACACACCATTTGTCAGCCATGTGTTGGCTTTGGCACCAATCAATGGTAAAACTCGGATGCAAGAGACATCTGAGCAGGCGACAGACAAGGGCAGGGGTCGCTTTCGTGTCCCTATGACAAACCACAAAACTGTCTGGAAACAGGAATGAGCAGCGCACTTGAGCTCCCGCTTGACGGCCTCCGCATTCAGGTACTCGAGAAACTTGTCCTTGGCGAATCCCGGTCCGGCGATGACCAGGCACTTTATGATCTCCCAGTCCACGTGCCGCACCGTCGCCAGCAGCACCTGCCGTGCACATTCGCATGGTGGAGGATCTGACCTTGGACCCTAAACTGGGCCCTTAACTCAGCATAGCTCTGGACCTGAAGTATGATCTGAACATGCTGCACTGACTGGATCCGAGGGTGCGCGCTCACACACTGGCGATCCCACCTGTCCAGCAGAGATTTGGTGCACAGAACTTACAGCATCCATGCAACCTGGCCGTGCCAATTCACCCATTGGAGAACGCGCTAGAACCATGAAGAGCGAGGACATTGCAGCCCGATTGAGCACCAGCACCTTGTCGAAGAAGCAGTCCAGCGCTTTGTGATAGCCGGCGGAGGCGGCGCCGCGCTTGCGCGGAATGTTGCCCTCCACCTTGGCGGACACCACCGTGATGTTGGCGCCCACCAGGCACACGTTCGCCAGCCCCTCCTGCGGACAAGGAGTCTTATGCTGAGCCTCATGCCGAAGATCTGTTGCAATCAACCTTGATCGCCACCGCCATGATGTTTGTGCCCACCCGGCACACGTTTGCCAGCCTCAACTGCACACGGCGATGACTTTTGAATACACTCATCGCCCACGACTCTCGTAGCAGGGTGTGATGCCCTCCACCTTGGTGGCTAAGACGGCACGCCTGCTGCACGAGCTTAAGCATTGACCTGGGTACCGCAGCGCAGATGGCCCTTTGGCGGGCGCACTGTGATGAGCACAACGGCGATGTCCGCAGACACTCCTCCTACCCTAAGACCCTGGGCACTACTCTGCCACACAGGCCCGACTCTAAACGTTGATGGGAAGAACCAGGTTCTTCTAGCCAAGCTTACCGTGATGAGCACGACGGCGAGGTCCGCAGACACCGATGGGTCGCACGCCTCGCGGATGCGGGCCAGGTCTAGGGCATCCCATGCCGCCTTGTGCAGCTGGAAGGCGCGGTGCGGCTTCACCGTCAGCGTGTGGTGCGCGCCCAGCTTCACGTGCTCGTTCTCCGTCAGGTTGCGCCCGCTCAGCCGGATGTCCTGGCCTGCAGGGGTGCAACCTTCAAGCTTGATGGTTTGATGCGGCGATGTGTCTGGCCTCTGGCCCGCTGGCAGGGAACGCGCTAGCAGCGGTGTGCAGCAATGAAATTCTGACCACAGCATTAGCCCATTGCAGGAGCGCCGGCGCCCCGTGCTTAAGTCATCAGCAGCTCACCCTCTGGGTCGAAGTCGATGCTGTCGACGCTGATGCTCAGCTTGAGCTTGACCTTCTCGCTCTCCTGCCCGGCGCCGCTCTCCCGCTGGACCTTGCGGAACGTCGTCGCGGTGACAGTGTCGCCCTCCCGCACCAGGTTGTACACATGCCATAGGTCCTCGCCTGCCGACAAATCAAAACATCGTGTATGTGAAAGGGATGTGGCGGTAGTAGTGAGCATTGGCTAAGGTGACATTGCTGCAGCTCGACGCGCCTCGAGTCTGACGCATGCATTTTGGCGCTGCATGCATTCCAATCATCTTTTCTGGATTTCGTGCACCGTTCGGACATGGAAGTTGCTGGGCACAGCAGCGATGTCTCAGCGCTTCCGCAGTTTTGTAGCGCCCTCACACAGCCGGACCCTGCTGCAATAAAAGTCAAGCCACCCACCTTCCTCTGGAGTGAGCTTCACGGTGCCCTCCTCGCCCTTGCGGGCCTTGGGTCCGGTCTGCTTCATGGTCCCCGCAGCCGCTCCTGCCGCTTCCGAATCACTCACTGCCCCTGAGCGCCAACGCGGCTCAGCTGTCCTTCGGCATGAGCAGGAAGATCGCCCAGTAGAGGCACGCTGCGAAGACTAGGGCCACCGCCAGGAAGGAGCACAAATTCGAAACGAAGCTGGCGCTGTTAGCGCCGTTGCGCTCCCTTTTGGACCGCGGCGTGCCGCTGCTCTGCTGCCGGGAAAACCGCTGAACCTCGTGCTGTTCGTGGTCGCCCAGCGCCTTGCGCCTGTCGGAGACGCGTGTTGCGGCTGCGTTGTCTGCATGGCAGCCAGGCAGCAGGCTTGGTCCACCGCTGGCGGTGTCCATACATTGTGCAGCATTTGTCAGCAGGCGAGGCAACATCGATCCACCCCATCGACACACCTCTTCTCTGTGAGCTTCGCGTGCCGTCAGCTCGCGCCATGATAGACAAGTAGAACCATCGAAGGTTGCTGACGCAGATCGCTAGCGGGATGCCTGGCTCCGCCGAGAGCTGGCTGAAGGGCGCTGACAGAGCGTCTCGACAGACACGGTCTCTGGCCAGCAATTGCAATCTATCATAGGCGACGCATTTGTCAAACAGGCGTAGATTTTGAGCAACAACATTCCAGTACATGCACCTCCGGAAGCTGGGAGTTTGTAATGAAGATTTCGCCAGTTCGCATTTGCACGCGCACTTCAGAGCGACACATAACGTTTGGATCTTTAAAGCTTGCTCAGGATCTAAGCGCGCCGGCGTTGGAGGACCGCTGCCGGCAGTCTTGGTCAGGGCGAGACCAGCAGCACTTCCCAGTCCTGCCAGCAGACACAGACATGGCGCGGCAGCTGGCTCGTGACGCCACCGAGCTCAGCGTGCGCCTGACAGACACGGCCATCGCGGTCAGCAGGGACGAGAGCTGCATCAATGTGGCTGTCCAGCGGGATGCCAAGCGCACCAGGCTGTCTATCTACTACCTGGATACGGACAGCTATCCGCATGGGCCCTGCGTCGCCTCCACGGTGCGTCTGATCGGTGCATCGCGTTCACGAGCTTTGATCGCGAACCACGACTTGACAGCATGTCCAATGCCAAGCATGCTTTGCTCACTGGCTGCTGTGCTAACCCTCCAGGAGGCGCACAGCGCCTGCTGTGCGCTTCTTTGGTCAACATACATGTTTTGCTTACCGCTGGCTGCGCTGATCCTGCAGGAGGACGCTGCGATCGAGCCGCAGCTGCAGATCGTCAACGCGGAGCACGAGTACAACTCCCGTCTGGAGGACGTGCTCGCGACGGTCTGCGAAGCGCTGGGCGTCGAGTGCTCGGTGCTGAAGCCTGGCGACACCGTCGCAGCCGCCGAGCCAGACGGTGCCGACGCTGCTGAGGACATGGATGATGACGGCGATGATGCGGAGCAGGAAGATGACGACGAATCGGAGGAGGAGTACATGGCAGATGACGACGACGTGAACCTCACGGTGAGCGCCACTTTTTTCGAGGACACTGTGCTTGATCACGTTCACCTGCAGGAATCTACAGAATGCGCAATCCGACCTTCCATGGCCATGAAGGGCGTGCAGTCCAGCTCTGCGATTCTGTCTGGCCTTGCATCGATGCGCCCAACACTGAACCAACTGCCTCACGATCACGGTCGTGTGCCTGCATGCAGACGACCATCCTGCAGAAGCTGACGCGCTGGACCAACTTGGAGGAGGCGCTCACTTGCCCCAAGGCGGCCTTGGATGATGAGGAGGGTGATGCCAAGGTGAGAGCTGCGGAGGCTGCTGAAGTTTCCATTTGTGGAGCTAGGCCGCAGGTCGGCGGCAAGCTCTGCGCACCTGCAAACGCTTTGCGGCATGTCCTAGTCGAGGTGGCACAGCAGCCACGCCTTCTTATCCATTCCGCTTGCACATGAAACAGCAGCACAGATACTGACGATACCTTCTGGCGGCCCGCAGCCGGCGGAGGCGGCCATGACCACTGAGGAGCGCCTGGCGGCCAAGCGGCAGCTGTTCAACCCGAAGGAGGCATTCCAGATGCTCAGCAAGGAGCTCATGGACATCATGCGCGGCACAGTGCCCTGGCTGTCAGCTGACGCCATCGCCGGCGACATCTACAAGTGGTCAGCCTTCAAAGCTTTTTACAGCTTTATCATCGTGTCAAGTTCCCTGGTCAGTGCCACTCGAACCATCTTCAAGCATAGAGACTGATGTCAACTGCTGAGTGCGTGCCTCCACACATGGTCTGTGGCTTGCCACAAGTCGTCCGTGGTCGCCTCGCGAGTCGTATGATCGTTTCTTTTTTGTGTGCAGGGATGTGTGGATCTCCGAGACAGACAGCAGCTTGCCCCTGGCGCAGGTAGGTTGCGAAATCAGTGGTGCCAAACCTTGCTGTGCTGTGATTGTCCTGTTCCATTTTGGCTGGCCTGCATGCGCATTGTGGCTATGCATGCGCATTGTGGCTCAAGACAGACATTAACGGAAAGTTCGTATGTCAAACAGCAATGGTGCGTTATACAGGACCTACTGGAATTGGAGCGCCGCACAGGCGACGGCCGCGTGCACCTGCAGCTGACCTTCAAGCGGGGCTTGCACCCCTTCTTCCCGACGGCCGTGCAGGTGTGCACGTTTTTCGCTGCCCCGCCGCAGCGCGTGAAGGCTCACGCAGCCATGGCTGCTCGTGCAAAAGTGGGGTCGTTACTGACAAGGGGCCAGCTTTGCCACTCCAATAGCAGAAACTTCACTCAGCATATGCTGGCTTTTGCCGCCCAGGTGGTGAGCCCGCGCTTCCAGGGACCACTGGCGGGGGCGCTGGCGTCGCACCCCATGCTGCAGTTGCAGAACTGGGACCCCTGGCGGCACATCAAGGAGCTCGTCCTGCACCTGAGGACCTTCCTGGAGGTGCACTTACTCTGCGAATTTGCTTCCGCCCCTCTCCTGCGATTTTGTATACAGCACGGTTGCAGTGACGGCCTCTGCAGTTACGCCGAGTACAGCCTCGTGCGGAGGCACCTCGGGCATAATACCCTCACCACTCACACCGCTGATTACGATCTCGCAGGGCCTCTCAACAGAGTCCAGCTGCATGGCGAGATGTGCAATGTAGAGTGCACGCACTACATGCCAGCAATGGATGCTCATTCTGGGGCGACCCGCGCTGATGAAGACTCGCATGCGTGTCAAAACTGCGCAATATTTGGCGGGAATTCTTGGCGACCTTGAGAGAATCCTCATTCACTGTATACAGCAAAAGTTATCAGCTTTGACGCTATACCTTGCGCAGCTGGTGGCGCAGCTGGTGGGGCGGGTGGACCTGCCGGCGACGTGAGCATGCATCTCCCGCGGCGTAGTCGACTGCAAATTCTCGATGAACAAGACCCCACGCGAAGCTCAACATATTCCTACATGCGCAGCTGGTGGGGCGGGTGGACCTGCCGGCGACGCTGGCGTCCATCTCCCGTGGCGAACAGGCGGCGTACTCGGAGGTGGAGGCATGCCTGTCGCGCATGGAGGCGCTCACGGGGGACCGCCCCGTCTGCGCCGCCGCCTGGCAGGAGATGTACAGGTACCAGGAGCTGCAGTTGACCCTCCTCAATGATTGTCGATCGAAGCTGCTCGGGATGTCATTGTAAGTGTTGTGCACGGCCGGGACGCGACGGCGTCATGCGAACGTCGTCACCTTGCGCATGCTGCGTGCACGGGTTGGTCCGCTGCAGCAGAGGGCTCGCATTGAGCGAAAAGGAGCGAAGCTGAAGCTGCCGCTGCGGGCGAGTCGCATGGCACTGGCTCTGCATGTCCGATTGCCAGAACCGAGCGAGCCAAGACCCCAAAAGTAAGCTACTTTTCCAACGTTGCGGATCTGGTCGTGTCTGCAGCACTCGCGATGCGGGAGTGGACAGGGCTCGCATGGATGCACTCAAACCCTCCAACAAGCGCGCCAAGACCGAGTCGACCAAGTGCGCTCCCTTGCATCCCTTTCGCTTCGGCTTGCTCGCTACTGAGTGAGGAACTCGTATTCGTCATGCTCCCCCTCCTTCGTTTCCCGCAACACCGGGGTCGCTTGCCCGCGCTCATCATCAGCATCAGCATCTGCATCTGCCTGCCTGGCTGCCGTCATAGCGTGTGTCGACCCTAAACTTTTATTGTGTACACCCACAGACAAAATGGGTCGAAATCCTGCAGGGAGCAGGCCTGGGCGGCGGGCACAGGCTACGGGACCGGTCATCGGGGCGGCAGCAGCGAGGTGTGGGACTCGCGGGCCTCTGCAGCGGCGCAGGCTGCCCACGACGCGGAGCTGCAGGTGCGGTACCCGCGCGCATGTCTCTGACGAACAGGCTGCGCCCCGAGACGCAGACGCTGTTGCAGCCGTTGCTGTCGCCACACTCCTCACCTGATTACAATGTGGCAACGAGCTTTGAATGCGACACATCCCAGATGCGGGTGTTGTCGCCGCTCATCTGTGTTGAAAGCTCTTCAGCCTAATTGTGACGTGCGCGTGTGCCCAGACCTTGGCGAGCCGCCTGGCAGAGCTGCTGCCGGCCGGCTTCAGCGGCAGCAGCGGCAGCGCGGACCAGCCCATCTGCCTGGACGGCGATGGCGCGGGCGGCGCGGCGGACGCGGGCGGCGGCTGGGCAGACGACAACCTGGCGGTGGTCGGCAACTCGTGCCTGCTGCCAGTGCTGCTGCGAGAGCTGGCCAACGCCACCTTCTCAGGTGGGCAGGACGTGTAGGGGCTTTCAGAGATTGCGGATGCTGTTTGGGCCCAATGAAGAGACCGCACCACGTTCGTCTTGCCTGACCCGCTGTGCAACACACACAGCAGGAAATGGCCTCCTGCTATGCTGTGCGTTGTGTTGTATCCGGAAACGACTTGACGGCAGACTGTGACGCGGTCTGAGCTGCCGCACGCAGACATGGCGAACCGGGGCGCTTTCTACGAGGCGCTCCTCCAAGTCGCGCTGCAGCTGGCGTTTCACCCGCCGGCCGCATGCCTCTTCGTCCAGCCCCACAGGTCCGGTGTGCAGGTTCACTAGAGCCCTGGCCTGATGCGCCGTCGATTGCGCTGCAGTCACTCGTGCTCGCCACGCCGTCAGCCAAACTAGGTGCTTGAAAGACTTGGTTCTGCAAATGCACTGCTTGGTGTGGCCGCTGACCACAAGAAGCTGAAATAACTATCCTTCAAGGGGATTCTTCTACTGCTGCAGCCTATCGGCCAGCAGCCCGCCGCGCAACGCGCGTTCCATCCTGGCGGAGCTGCGGCAGCAGGCTGACAGCTTCCTGCGCGTGTTCCGGCCCTCTGAGGACGGCGGCGCCCTCACAGCGGGGCCCAGCACCAGCGTGCCAGGTGTGAAAGCTTTCGGCTGGTCGGTCGGACCAGCATCCGATCGATGCTGGATGGATGGAGCATGCACACCGCTTGCTGCACATTCCTGATAGCTCTGCAAGTTTCCTGCTGGCAAGTTTCCTGCCGAGCTGCGGGTGTGGCGGTGGATGTGTGACCATCGTGTGTGGGGGGTGATGCGAAACCAACGTCGTGTGCTGCTGCATCAGCAGCGGCACACTTGCAGCAGGCGGCAGAGGCAGCGCGGCAGGAGGAGGACACCAGCCTGCGCCTCGCCCGACTCATCGTCGACGTAGCCGGCAGGTGCGCCTGACATGCCCTTCTGGAGCCCATGCCAGCCTTTTTCCCCTGCGATGATAAGTTGATATGTTGAGCCTGGAGCCTGCGCCCCGCTCGCCTCATCGCCGACGTCGCTGGCAGGTGCAACCGTCAGGCACTGCCGACTAGCGTCCCAGCCTTGCCCTGTTTCTCTGAGTCCGCTGCCGACTTGCCTTCTTGCGCGTGTCGCCGCCAGGTGTGCCTGACTGAGTCCCACGAACAGTGTTGTCATGCATGCGCGCCGACTCTGGCAACCGCTGGCTTCTCTTCGCGTGTTCGTGAGGCCGCCTGTCAATTGCTCCTCTTCGCCTGCCACACCTGCAGGATCAGCACGCTAGTGGATGGCCTGCAAGCGGAGTCAGCGCTGTCGCCAGCCGCGCCAACGCCCAGTCCGGCGGCCGGCGGCGGCGGCCGCCGCACGCGCGGCGGCGCAGCGGCGGGCGCCAGCTCGGCAGCGTCGCAGCCCTCGGCAGACGACGCCGCCAGGGCGTACCAGCAGGCCATGAATGGGCATCAGGTGAGTTTTATGAGGCTTCCTTAGGGTGGATGCTTGCATTCAGGTGACTTTCGAAGGGTTTCTCAGTGTGGATGTTTAGTTTCTTAGGGACCAGACGCCGCCGTTACGCAGGCTCCATGGCCTGTGAGCCCTCCTTGTGCTCTCAAACGCGCTGCTGCGTACTTCCAGTGCCGAGCACAAGGACGGTCGCCTCACTGCCCTCGTGCTGGTTACGGGAAAGCACATGCAGCTCCTGCAGGTAGCCTGCGCGCCACCTTCGTCCAATCCTGATCGATCCATCGGTCCACTGATGAACCCATTACCCCAATAAAAATCAGCCTTGCTCTCGTACTGCAGATGGAGACAGTGGAGGGGCTGGCGGCGAACCACCTGTTCGCCAAGCACACGGACAAGGAGAATGTGGCGCCGCGGGCCCGCATGCTGCGCGTCGGCAAGGAGCTCGCCTCCCTCACGGTGCGCCCCCTTCGCATGTCCTGAGATACACCCTCAACCAAATGTTCTGCTGCATTCCACGCACAGCCATATGCCATCCATGCACAACTAACGCATGGCCATGTCCCAGCATCGAGAGCTTTGCACTTTTTCTATCAAACTTCGTGGCCTTGGTGAAAGCTGCGCTGCAGTGCTCCTCTATGTGCATGTTTAAGGGTTTTGGCACTCGACGAATCAGATACATTTTGGCTATGTCGACAGGCGACGCTGCCGCTGAACTACTCCTCCTCGGTGTTCGTGCGCGTGGACGAGAACAACCTGGCACTGTGGCGCGCCCTGATCACCGGCCCCGACGACACGCCCTGTGCGCTCTCCGTCCAGTAACTCCCGATGCACGCCCCGTCTCAAATTCCTGCTCTGGTGTGAGTCGCGGTGCATGCAAATTGTGCAACGTCCTTGTGGTCGGCAAGTCAGCCCCCCTTCTGATGATTATATTTGGAGGCTCGTGAGGGGCTCACTGCAGGACTTGTGTGACTGCAGACTCTGGCGGCGCGTTTATTTTTGACATCTACTTCCCGCCGACCTACCCGTCCGTGCCGCCGCAAGTGCTGCTGAAGACGACAGGTGAACGTGATGCCAGGCCCCCCACTTCACAACACCCCTGACCGTTGTCACTTTTTGTGCATGGACCTGAGCCTTGCAGTGCATGGTCATCATTGCCCGTCTTGCTCCGCATCTTCTGTGAGTTTCCTTCATCTCGACTCTCATCAGTGTCGAACAACAACTGTCGATGACGTGCAGGCGGAGGGCGCGTGCGTTTCAACCCGAACCTGTACAACTGCGGCAAGGTGTGCCTGTCGCTGCTGGGCACCTGGGGCGGGGACCGCGGCGAGAGCTGGGACTCCAACGTCTCCTCCATGCTGCAGGCGCGCCCCCCTGCACCAAGAAACTATTCACATGGAGATTTTTAACAGCTTCGCATACTCCACGCTGCAGGCGCGTGCGCTGTGCCCCTGCCTGCCTGGCCACCGCGACTTGTCCGGGAGGGCCGGCTGGCCTCAGAGCGTGCTGTGACGCACCGCACGCTGTTGACGCACCTGCTGGTGGCCCACAGATTCCCCTGAGTGCTCCATGTGACACGCCTTCTGGCAGGGGTGCCCTAAAGAAGGATGTTGGTCCCCGAGAGCATTGCGCCCCCAACATGTTCAGCAACACCTGATCCTGTCTACCTCTCTGCAGGTGCCGCTTATCACGCAGTCGCTCATCCTGATCTGTCAGCTGCTTCTATCACGGTCGTCTACCTACTCTGTTCCGCAGGTGCTGGTGTCCCCATCCAGTCGCTCATACTGGTGGACAGCCCTCGTGCAGAATCAACATATCATTGTATTCATTGCATGATACATGCGAGTCTGTCTGGCCTGGTTTCCGCAGGTGCTGGTGTCCATCCAGTCCCTCATCCTGGTGGACCAGCCCTTCTTCAACGAGCCTGGCTACGAGTCAACGATGCACTCGGAGACCGGCCGGAAGCAGAGCCGCGACTACAGCGCTAACATCGCGTGAGTCATAACTCACATCTGAGCATCTCACATGTGTGACAGGCTGAAGTACGCGAGTCAAACTTCGACAGTTTCAGACGTCACAGGATGCACCAGCTTTGCTGTGGTCACCATGCTGCTGCAGGCGGCGCCGTCTTGCCGAACTGCGAATTGTGCAAGCAGTGGCCCCGGGCTTGCACCTGGGACCCCTCAAGGTTGCTCTTGACGCTGCAGACTCTACGACGCTACAGCATGTATCATTGGCAGTTATACAAACCCTTGTTGCTTGAGTTCGCGCAGGGAGCAGACGATGCGGTACGCCATCGAGGAGCAGCTCAAGACGCCGCCAGCAGAGTTCGAGGAGGCCCTGCGAGACCACTTCCGGTGTGCACAAGACTATGCTTTGCTGTCAGTTCTGCAGCCAGGGAACAGGCTGCCGTTGCCGCTTCCGTTGTGCTTGCGTTGCAGCGCGTGTGCCGGCACGAGCCACGACCAGCAAGCAGCAGGGCCGGCGGATGCGCAGCCTTAGATCACCGGCATTGTTTGGTGTGCACGGCGCAGCTCGGGGCTGCGGGTTTGCTGGTGCCGCTCCGACACGTGCACAGCAGCGCGCTCTACCATGCATGCAGCTTGTGATTGGTTTCATCATTCGTTATCTAGAACGAACGATTTCGTTCAGAGGGTGTTGTGAACGAAGACTGCAGGCTTCAGGACACGGTGGTGCACCTTGGAGATGTGGGTGTTGGACATTGCACACTTCAATACCTTTGCAGGGTACATGCTATGTTGTCTGATTCGATTTACTGAACATTCGCAGGCTGCGGAAGGACACAGTGGTGGCCACCTGGGAGAAGTGGGTGACGGACACAGCGACGCACGACCCAGCCCGCTCCAAGCGCATGCGCGGCCACCTGACCAACATCCGGCAGATGCTTGCCGCGCTGTGACACAGCTGCTCGCGCGCGCTGGCAGCTGCTGTCCAGCAGCCCCGCGACTGGGTGGGGCGCTGTGGCGGCACTGGGCCGCTGTGGCGGCATGCCACCTGCAGCATGCTTCCTGGGCAGACCAAGCAGAGGTCGCCGCCGTTGCGCCGCTAGGCAAGCGCGGCCAGAGACACTGCCCAGCGTGTATATGTACGAAGGTGTTCATACGATGTAGGCTTGTCGCTAAACAGGTCTCAAGTCAGGAGACAGTGTCCTACTGTTTGCTCACAACTTAGGTGCGCCAGATTGAAGGTTTGCACATTCGCAGAACATGCAACGCTCATTCACATGTCATGTGAATGAGTGTCTGGATACAATGCACCAACAAAACTTAGCAACATGATACTTTACAAACGCCCTGAACACCAGCAAGTCGCCCTCCAGCGGTGAACACCAGCAAACACAACGCAACATGGCGATGCAATAAACCGCAGCAATTTTACATTGGGTACCAAACACCGCTTGGCAAACAGGTGCTGTTAGAGACATATTCAATTGTCCTGAGAACAATGACTCCTGAGAACCGCAACACTGCAACTTCGATGACATTTCCTGCCGTGCAGTCCTCGTTCCCTCTCTATACAGTACAGACTTTGCAATCTCGTTGCCATCGCGCCGCCGCTCATTCCGCCGGCGCATGGACGGTGTCGGACCACAGGCAGTGGAACGCGAACGGCAGCACGTGCCTCAGGTGCAGCTGCGCCATCGGGCCGCCGGCGGGGTCTCGCGCGTCCAGGATCACGATGCTCGACCGATCTCGCTTGCCGTCGTACCTGCATTGCACCGCAGTTGTCTGTTGCCTCAGGAAGAGACATTCACAGGCGCATGCGGCCTGAGCAACAGCTCGTCAACATCGTGCTGAGCGGCAGGTAATCACTTTGATACAAGGGCGACTAAAACAGCCACCAGTAGCGCACATAGGGGTGATGAGGAAGCCAGCGTCTTCGTGCTGCCGCTGCTGCTCCGCTGCAGCGGCTCCGCTCCCATTGCCATTGCCATTGGTTTTGCTGATGCCAGCGCCATTGCCATTGCCGATGCTGCCGCCGCTCTCGTGTACCAGCGCCTCGAGCGTCGACGGTCCGCGGCGGGGCACAAACACCGCCTCCCCCACGAAGCAGCCTGGACACACATGCACACAAAATCCTGCGAAACTGGTTGTGTGCCCGCTGCCAGCACTGCAGGTGGTTCCCAGGGTTTCCAGAGCGGCGATTCCGTGTCCCACACAACATGTGCTGCACGCTGTAGTGCAGCATGAATGATCTACAGTGCAGCATGATGTGATCAAAACATGACAGTAAGAACGTCCTGTCCCACCTGCCGGCGCCTTCCACTCCGCCACCTTCCGGCTCTGCACGTCCACCTTCACGACGCTCTGAAACGGAAACGCCGCATCGCGCTCCGTGCACGCCGCCATGTAGACGTATTTGTAGTCAGCGCGCCCTGGAGACAGCACGAGATCGGTGAGCCAAGTGCCGACGCGTTTCAGGGTCGCGTATCTGCTTCCTACCATGCCGCAGGGTTGACGCAGCTTCGGTGCATCAGCATCATCCGCAGCCCATTTCCGCATGGTGGCCGCACGCTGCTGCGCCAGGTGTTGACCTCCTCGTTGCAAGGCTGCTGGGATCATTTTCACACTGCTTCGTGGTGTACAGCCTCCAACATCAAGCGACTGACCTGCGAAGGCGGGGTTGACGGTGGGGAAGTCGCTCGCGAAGTCCGACAGCTCCGTCTGCACGGCCGTCATCCCGACCGGGTCCACAAGGCACCTGTCACCGCACAGCAAAATTGTTGGGAGTGGCTGTGAGACGCGGCAGAATGAGGCCCAGACGAATGCATCCGCGCTCGAGCAGCATGCACATGCAGCACACCCTGCAGCCCTGTGCGGATGGCTGCAAGCGCGCAGCAAACGTGTCGCAGTAGCTTGGAGACCAGGGCTTTGCACAGCGCACCGGCGCAGCGTGGACTTGGACAGCGTCGAAGGGTCCTGCAGGTCGAAGGAGCCGGGGCTGAAGGTGTCGAACACGCACGCGTCCAGCGTCAGCACGCCTGCCGCACCGTGGGCTTTTCAGCATAACAAAGCACACGGCGTGCTGGTCATGCCGCGACGCCAGCTGGCAAAAAGAAAGGCCAGACGGCACTCAGGTTTTGGAGCCCCCTTGCCTACGGCCGCGTGGCTGATGGACTGGATCGTAGGCGAGGATGGGGAACAAGCCGTCAGGACAGGGCAGCAGGGGGCAGGCACCTGTGGCGGGGTTCTCCTCGGCCGCGGCATAGTGCCAGATGAACTGCGGCGGCGTGTCGACCTGGAGGCGGGGGCCCTCCGGGTCGCGGGAGATCAGCATCCACTGCCCCGCCCTGCTGCCGTCAAACTCCACCTGTGACCAGCATTTACAAATGAATGTCACAGAATGATCTGCACCCGCGGACGGCAGATTCAATTCCACAGATGTGGCAGCAGCTGCCGCCGCTGATGGCCAAAGCGAAGGCCACAGATCGGGAGCGGTCGTTTTCAAGGCGGCGTGCCAATGGGGCTGTCATGCACAGGGCTGCATGGGCCAGGGACACTCCTCAGACAGATGATGAAACTAACGAGGCGGTTTGCAGCCGAGTCGCAGTTCTAATCGGGGTGCAGCATCAGAGCACCAGTTTGAAAGGTTTCAGGGTTTGCGACACCCACCATCTTGGTCTGGTCCTCCATGCCCAGGAGGTACAGGCACAGCTTGCCGTACTGCACCTTCAGCGGCGGACGGTGGAACACATACCTGCGCGGCGGCGACAGGGATTCACGAGGGAAGCATGGTCTGACGCGGCCAGTGACACGAATGCGGCGGAGATGTTGACCAGTTTGAGTGCATAGCGGGCCGGCGCATGCCAGCAGCGCTGCGCGCTCTGCAATGGACAGGGAAGCAGGGAAATGAGGTGCGCTTTTGAAGGCAGAGAGCATGCCAGTTGGGGGTGACGACAAAGTCGTGCAGGTACGTCAGCGGGTCGAACACGCCGGGGAGGGTGATCTTCTGGAACACGCTGCCGTCAGGGTTTATCTCCATGATGTGCAGCTTGCCTGCACCAGATGCGGCGCAGTCACTGGACTGGCCGAACTGTGCAGCTCGGACATGCTTGCAGCAGCGCATCGTGGGACATCCTCAATCAATGGAAGGGGGACTGCTGTCACTCAGGGGCATGGTACTTGGCGCACCTTCAGCGGCGCGCAGGCCGAGGCTGAAGGCGCACAGCCGGCCGCTGCTCGCGTCAAGCTTTGGGTGCGCGCAAAAGGCCTGGTTCTCCCTCAATGCGCCGTCTGCAACCAGACATCAGCAAGCATTTGGCCGGAGTATCCAGTGTGAGCAGCGCATGGACTGATCGACCCGTCTAAGGTCGGGAAGTCGAACGCACCAAGCGTCTCCTCGCCAAATGTGTCCAGCGTGACAGGATCCAGAACGAATGGCCGGTGGGCTTCCCAAAGCGCCCACAGCTTGCCGTTCCACTCCGCCAGCGAGGTGTTCGCGACCGGCTTGTCCCTGCGCACACGCGCGTTGATGTCATCACCACTAAATCGAACCACCTTGTGAAATGCAGGTGGTGCGGGCGGGTGCGAACCAGCAGGATCCCGACAACCACAGTAGTCACGATGCGACCAGTCACACGACGGACCAATGCCGCGGACATCAGCCATGCAGAAGGAATGATGAGGGCAGGGCGTCTCGCCTGATGTCAAACACATTGGCCAGCATCCCGCCGGGCTTGGTGGTGCCAAAGCCGCGGAACAGCACCTTGTTCCGCGCCACCTCCTCCTCGTACACCGGCGTGCGCACGAACTTGCAGGCGAAGTGCGCCGCACCATCGGCGAACGCCACGCGGCCCACCAGGCCGTGCCCGTCAAACACGTGCATCGGCTGGCTGTCAAGCTGAAATGTTCCGGGGCCATTCCGGTACCACGTCCCCTGTATTACAACGCGCACAAGTTTGCGGTCATTGATGATGAGAATAAGGTGGTCGCTCATGTTGGTTCCGTGCATCTGCCGCCGCCGCCGTAACCCCATGGCGCATGGATCATGCAAGCGACTCCGCAAGGTGCAAGGCTCAGCGTAGCAGATCGGATGCTGCGTGCCTCCAAAGCAGGCGGGATGGTGCCCTCAATGTCGTCGATCCAGTAGCTCTCCTCCACCGCGTTCGAGCCCCACATGCCGGCATACTGATTGGGCGTCCAACGCGGCTCGTGCCTGCGGCAGGCCAAAGTTTTGGTGTCAAACTCGTCCGCGCCACACCTAGCAGTAGATGACCATTTGCAAAACAAAAGGAAGCCGAGAATTTCTGGCTGCGCAACAGCCAGAAATTCATCGAGAGCAGGCCGTAGGGTCACCTGGGCGGAGGCGCCAGCGGCGCGGCTGCCTCCTCCCTCTCCGGTGCACTGAGAGCTCCCGCGACGGTGCTTTGCCGACGGTTGTCGAATGCTTTCAGGTCTGTAAATTGCTGCAGCAACGTTTGTCGGGGTGTCGCGTGCACAAATACCTGCCGACATGGCACGTCACCCCGCAGGCAAGAGGACAAAGCCGCGTCCGTGCGGTGCAGATGATAACAGGCCATGTTTGCTGCAAGTTCTGAAAGAGTTTGTGCCGCTGTGCATGATATGTCCGCCTCGATTGCCCCTCACGCCGTTGAGCTTCCCCTCAGATGTGGTAACCAAACTCGGGGCTGACGATAGCTGACGACTTGTGGAGAACCTCGACGGTAGGGCACCTGGGTAGGGTCTCGTACTGTTTTGACACAGCAATGACAGTGCGTTGAGAGCCTGCATCGTAGCGATAGGCAAACAAGCTCGTTGCAGTCTGTAAGTCGGGTAAAGCCGTGCACCGCGCCACGGCACTACTGCCGCTCACGAATAGACGACCGGCTGGTGGCAAGGAAGGAGCCAGCACAGCTTCACAGTCAGGCGAGGATGCAGGTTTGCAGGTTTGCAGAATTGCTTACGTTACAGGGGCTTGCATGCCGAAAGTATGCGAACTTCAGCTGGGCACATGCCTCAAGCAGCAGGGAAATTGAATGCCCTGTCCCGACCTGAATAATTGCCTTCTGAACTGCATGACCTGCATCCCACTGGACACCACCTGCTGCACATGGCGGAAGGCCCGCTGCATCCGCTGCCTTGGACAGCCGCATTATTACCCGCCGCAGATCCACTGTGGCGCCGCCCGGCCGCTGACACATCGATTGAGAGGCAGATTCGTTTCATCCCTTGGGCTCCAGCAGCAGCATCTCTTGCCGCGAGGAGAGGCCCGCCTCCGCTAGCGTCTGCTCCGAGCTCTCCTCGTACACCTGTTTAACAAACAATCATCAAAATTGCAGCTTCCGTCACTGCCGGAGCAACGCTCAGTTCCATTGAGCGCACCCGCTAAAGCTGATTGGCTGGTGTGTGCACACCACTTGGTAGCATTTCAGGGCACAAGGCAGCCTTGCAACGGGCTCTCCACGCACTGTTGCAGGCTGCTGTGATAAGGCTGGGTGACGAAATCCAGCAAGATACCTTGCGCGGCATGTTTGTGACCAGCAGGTAGCTGTCGGGAGGTAGCTCCCAGCCCGGCCCGCCCGTGTCCACAAAGTCGTACAGCGCCTGCACCTTGTCGCTCTTCAAGAACCTGGGCGCAGCACAGGAACGCAGGTATAAGCAAACCGGTTTCAGGTACCTGGGCGCAGGACAACAACACATTGCCGAGGACAGCTGCAGCAGGGTGTATCGCAAAGCCACAAGCCAACATGGCGCTTCACAAGATATTGATAGAGGAAGATTGGGTCTGCATACAGAGCAGCTGAGACGCCTTCGAAGTCGTCCCCCAACTGTGTTGCGCCGTGTGCAAAAGAGCACGATGTGCAGTAGCCCTTTGTACAACCAGCGCATGAGCCAATGCCAACCGTGAAACATGTGGGCAGCCGCCGCGCGCCTGCGGTTGAGGCGCTGGCCGCCGGGCATCCTGATGAGGACCTGCACGACATCGGCGCCGCCTGCGGCCGGCTCTGGCGGCAGCCGCTCCGCCTTGGCTGCCAGCCTCTCCGCGCGTAGCCGCTCGGCATCGGCCGCCTCGGCCGCCGCCGCCGCCGCCTCCGCCGCCATGCGGGCCGACTCCTCCTCAGCGGCGCGCTGAGCCACCTCCGCCGCCTCAGCCTTCTGCCGGTCTGCCTGCGTGGTTTCATGTAGGAGGTTGAGTAGCATCGAGTGAGAAGTGTTTTGATGATGGTGCCATCAGCGCGAGGTGCTTGTGCGAATGTCCCGCATTGGCCGAGGCAGATGCAGTTGCCTCTGCTGTCCTCAACAGCCAGGAACTTTGTGAGGTTGTGGGTGTTGTCGCTGCTTGCTAGCAGCTTATGCCCGTTGCCCACATGTTCTCACACACTACGCCATGTACCTTTACCGCTGCGGTTTTCTGTGGCAAATCAGCAGCCTTGAGTTCCACTGAATTCGTAAGAACCAAGCACCTGCAGCGACTCTTGGTAGGCCCAGTCCTGCTCCTCCCGGATCGCGCGGTGCGCCTGCACGCCCGGGCTGATCGGCTCGCCGCCGCCGCCGCCGCCAAAGCCGCCGCCGCCGAAGCCGCCGCCGCCGCCGTTGACAAAGTCTGGCATGCGCCCGGTGTAGGGTATGCCCAGCATGGCAGCCTCCAGCATGCGGGCCTCCTCCACGTCAACGCCTTCCGGCATGTCTGGCAAGCCCGCGTCGCGACCGCCGCCAAAGCCGCCTGGACAGCACAATGCAGCACTCTAGAGTATGTGACCATGTCGTCGCTCGCCGGCGTGTCCAACAGCCCCGCATCGCAGCCGCGGCCAAAGCAGCCTGCGCAGCACAATTTTAATCCGATGCAGTGTATAACGAAAGCACCGGCGAGTACCTAAAGGCATATCCAGCAGCCCTGCTTTGCGGCTGAAGCCAAAGCCGCCTGCGCAGCAAAAATGTCGGATCCGATACAGCATCAAACGACATGCTTCTGCAACTGCCTAGCAGCATGTCTGGCAGCCCTGCGTCGTGGCCGCCTTCAATGCCGCCCGGGTCAACGCGTGCACAAGTCACTCGAAGCACCCTTCTGAGAGTTGCCTGAGATTTGCCTGAGCTGAAACTAGATTCTGCAACCATGCCATAAGGCACAACACACAGACCGTCCGACAGATGCACCAGGCATCTGTGGACCGCCAGCCAGACAGTTACTGCACGCTGCCCTGTATTGCCTGCGGCATTCTGGCGTCGAAATAATACGTGCCTTGTGCAGGCGGGAGAAGAGCAGGCGCCTCACCAAAGCCCATGCCCATTCCCGACGGCCCTGGCCCGTCATCGTAGTCCTCATCCTGCTCGTCGAGGGCGGGCGGCCCCGCCGGGCGCGTCGGCGGCGCGCCCGGCATCGGCGGCGTGGGCACCCCTAGCCGCTGGCCTGCAGGGACAGGTGGCTGGCATTTTGGCTTTGAGTTTGATGCAGGGCAGCTCCCAGCCGCCAGAAGCTCGGCAAGCGGATCGAATCGGCATTTGGAGGTGTCTGGCTGCTCATACAGGTCGTATGCCCGCCGCCAGCGAGGCATCCGCAGCGTCTGCTTGCGCGGGGCCCTGGGCATGCAACAGAGCCTGACATCAGTAGCAGGGGGGGCAGGGACGCACTGAATGCATTAAGATCCTGCGAATGCCTTGCAGCAGCGGCGGCGGCGCCGGATGGTCGGTTGCCCCGGATGCGCGGCCCAAGCTCACCGTCCAGCCCACCAAACAGTGAAGACAGCCCAGCGCCTGTAGTGCAGGCGGCCAGCGATGCTAACATTGGCTCTGGACATGCGCACTTCGGCTTGCATGGAGCGCCATCATAAGCCGGGCTCGGCATCCAGCAAATGACAACCCCAGCTGTCCCCGAACTGCTGCATGTCCTGAGCAGCAAGGGCAATTGTTGTGCATTGCCGCTGCAGACCTCCGACTGAGGCTAATTGTCTACACCCGCTACTTTTGCCACAGAAGTCATTGGGGCACAGACCCTCACACGGGGCGGCGAAGGATCCAGCTTCAAGGCAACGGCTTCAGGCTGTTACCGCTGGAGGGGCCGGCGGCGCCGTCGCCGGGCAGCGGCGAGCCCCGCGCGCGGCGCTGCGCCGCCACCTGCGCCGCGGCCAGCTTGGCCATGTACTCCTCCTCCGTGTCCATCTCAATGTCCGACTCCACGTCCGGCTCATACTCCTCCACGTCAGAGTCGCTGACCTGCATGCATGCGCATGAACCATGCGTCATGGCACTAGCTGTGCATTGTTTGGGGACCAACAGGTCGAGCCATCCCCGGCCATGTTACGGCGCTTGCATGCACCGCCGCTGGGCCACGTGTGCAATTCAGGTGAGGCACTCACAGATGCACGACATCTGCACGAGCATGCCGAGTCGTAATTGCTGCATTGCGACCTTGATTGCCCTTGGTATGTAGGCTCCGCGCTGCACAGCTGACGGAACCTGGTTCAGCGCGACTCTCAATTGACAAGCATTTGATGTACCAAGGATGTGTCGTGGCGGGCTTGTGCCCCTCTGACACGCACTTGCTCAGAGGCGCTCTGTCGCTGTGACGCCGACCCTGCCGGTGTAGACGCTCCTGTCCCGCCACGAGCGCTGCTCGCGCCGCCGCCGGCACCACCTGTGCACGCACAGGTGGATCAATGATTGGGTTTAAGTACGTACCACCTGCACAGGCGCATGTCAACACCATGCAAATTTGAAGCACAGCATGCACGGCACGGCACGCGCACCCGCTGACATTTTGGACGCCTCGAGCGCCTGCTGCAGGGCCGCCTCCTCCTCGAGCCAGCCCTGATTGCGTCCCGCGTGCTCTGCTGCTGCTGCCTGCGCGGCTGTCGACTGCCCCCCCTGGCCTGGCTCTGGGCTCTGGGAGGGCACCAGAATGGGCTCCTCGTCATCCACGTTGATGGCGTCTGGCTCTGCCTGTGCAGCTGGCTCTGCATGGGAATCAGGCCTGAAGGACTGCAGCGTGGCGACGCCCTGCTCGCCGTTCTCCAGGAAAAAATTCACTGCACGGTCCAAATCCCCACCGAAGCTTTCGACGACATGCTGTGCTGTCTCCTCGTCAGCACCAGTGATGGCACAGAAGGTGCTGAATTTGTCCGAGTCTGCCATGGTGATGGTCGTTGTTGTGTGCAACGCTGAAAATGGGCATTGAAACGGAGAAACCCATGCATCGGGGTGTCCTCGTTGGGGCCAAGGGGCAGATAACCAAGGCTGGAAAATTTGGCAGATGCAACACCTTTCCGCTTTCAAGTCACGATTTTCAACACCGCTGAATGGAAGACACACTGCCACTGAAGCGCTGCAAAGCCATGAAAAGTTGTGCACTGACCGCCGCCCCAGCGGCCAAGGCGCTTCAGAAAATCTGCTGCAGATCCGCATCTTGCCGCGCCTGCGCAAATGAAAGCGACAGGAAGTGAGATTTCGCATCGAGGAACGGTCATAGAAATCACTGCAATGAACGGGACGGCAGGAATGTTGCCGGTGGTGCAACTTACCAGCTCGAGCAGCATGGGGTCGTCGAAGAACCTGCAGATCAGCAGCCAGGTGATCAGACTTTGCGAGTGTCAAAAGCCGCTGTCAGCGCATTGCACTGCAATACCGGCAGACAAGCACGAAAGTCGCAGCGTCCTGCCAAAACGAACCTGTTGATCGACACGTCCTCGCTCATGCCCTGCGCGCAGCCAAGCAAACTGCTTTAAGGCACTGATCACAAGCGACTCTTTTATCACGCACAACACAACTGCCCACAGATACAATACGCAGCACGTGGCATGCCGCTTCACAGCAAGACATGGCAAGACAGAGACTGGGAAGGAGAAACAGAAAAGCGAAGGCTGTGAAACAGCACCTTGCGCCGCCGGGTCTTGACCATGAACTCGCGCGCGAGCGCCTGCACCGGCGCGGGCTCCAGCGGCCGCAGCACGACGCTCTTGTCCAGCGGGTCGCCGGGCACGATCTGCCAGTGGTCGAAGCAGCTGAGGCAGAACGCCTGGCCCTGCGGCACAGAGGTAGCGGCAACAGATCAGCTTATGAGCACATGACAGGACGAATCACTCCTGCAGATGCGGCAGCAGAAGGGCGTGAAGCCACAGTGTCATCAAGACCAGCTGCAGCAGCGCAGGCGGGAATTTCCTGCCCTGCTTCAGGCACACAATCAAGCAGGCATACTGAACACTCTGGAGCCACAACCGCAGACCTGGCGCCAGGCGGGCAGAGCACCACACGCACCAACCTTTTGCAGCCCAACAGGCCAGGCAGGCGAAACGGACCATGTCAGGAAAAGAGAACACAATCAATGCCCACCTGCGTGTGGTACCGCAGGTCGGTCTCGAAGCCGAAGGACTCGACGACGGGCAGCAGCGCCTTGACCAGGTAGATGGGCGTGCCGGGTCGCAGCACATCCTCTGTCACGTGCCCGCGCCGCTTGCCCAGCACATTGTAGATCGCGCTGATGCAGTCTGTGCAGGTGCAAAGACTGACAGCCTCAGACACACAGCTTCGGATCAGTGCACGGATTGCGCATCAATAAAACTTCGGCGAGCAGCTGCCGCCTGTTGTTTCGTTAATTTCCTTCACGCACATGCCCGTGCCTGGGACTTGCAGCTTGCTGGCGGGTCAACAGCCTTGTGCATGGCCTCACAGTTTAACAGCTGCTGTGCACGGCCTTAATATGTCCTTCGAGCGGCGCACCTGCCGGCGTCTGGATCTCCACGTAGTAGACGGGCTCCATGAAGTAGCTGGAGTGATGATCATCTGTCCACAAGGAGCAAGCAACAGCAAAGCACAGTACAAGTGTCTCTGGTTGCAGCTGCGTCATGAAGCCACACCTGCCGGCGTCTGGATCTCCACGTAGTAGACGGGCTCCATGAGGCGTGGCGTGGCCATGAGGAAGGCGGAGTAGCAGACGCGGCGGGCAGTGGGGATGAGCTGCCCGCCGCCGCGCGCCAGCGGCTCCTCCGCAATCGCCGCGTCCATGATCTTGAACTTGACGTTGCGGATGGGCTCGTCGCACAGCGGCCCCTCCCGCGTGCCCCACTGGAAGCCCTGCACATGCAGGGGCAGTATTCGTGATGTGTGTCTGGTTCAGATGATCTCCGACTCGACATTACTGAGGGGCTCGTCGCCAGCGGCCCTCCCGCATGCCCCACTGGAATGGGATTGCTTCGTGACAGGTGCCTGGTTTAACTATCGCTCTCCATCTCAAGACAGTTCCATCCTGACGCTGCGTTGCGCAGTGCACGTCCCATGATTGTCCTGTCCAGCTTCGCCCTTGCGCTCTGTGGCCTGCAGTAATGTGTGGCTGCCGCCAGTGCAGCCATGCATCTGACAAGCTTCCTCAGAAAGAGGTCGCAGTCGTGTTAAGGTTTTGGCGCACCTGGACGATGGAGTCCTTGACGGCGTTGAGCAGCGACTTGTCCACACCCTCTGACGACAGCGTGTCGTCCACCAGGATGTTGGGGCCCTGGGAGCACATCGGACAAAATGGATGATTGCGAATGCCTTTTCAAAAATGTCTGCATGCAGGCCACCATTTCGGCGCCAGCCCGGCGCTGTTGAAAACCGTGCAATCCAGTCGATAGAATCATAGCACCATGCAGCAACAGCACGACTCTTGGCATGCTGGTTTACTGGCATGTTGTCTTTATGCTTTAAATCTGGCGCATCAAACTGCGGTGGACGGATGCATGTGCACACCTGGCGCTCGGGGCCGAAGGCCCAGATGGAGCGGGCGGCCAGAAGGTCCCACTCGTACTTCTCCTGGAAGAAGGCGCCCAGCTTGCGCCGCGGCCAGTCGATGCTCACGGTGCCGCCCTCTGCGCGACCGGAAAACGGCATCCTCATGCTAGAACTTTTGGCAACCTTTTGCCATGTGGTTGCGAGACTGCGGCTCGGCCCACGACATGCAAGCTGCATTTGCAGCACCGACTTCTTGGCACGGTGCTCCGGGACGTCAACATTGCTGCTGGCGTCCTTGTATGGTAACTGACACTTGAGCGCCTCTGTGTTCTGCGATGTGAGATGGTTTTGCATGTCAAGCACACAACACAGGCGCGCACCGATGTCCTCGGCGAGGCCGCGGTCCAGCGGCTCGGCGACCATGGTGAACTTGTTGCGCTTGTTGGGCGTCTCCGCAAAGCACTTGAGCTGGCTGGTCTCCACCACCGTCTCACAGAAGGACACCACCGGGTCCGCCACCTTCACCTCTATCTCCGAGTACAGCTCCCGCAGGTCCTGCCACAAGAGCCAGGGTTTGCAACTTTCGATCTGTTGAGGTGGGTATGGCGAACAAGCATCACTCCCCACAGTGGGTGAGGCCAGCAGACTGCGCACGTCCGCATAGCAGCCAATGCGTGCAGAGTGCGAAGCGTCCAAAACATCAATAGGCAGGTAGGATGGTCACATGTCGCACATGCCTAAGAAAGTAGAGAGGCGAGAAAGTTTTGCTGCGGCTTTTATGAGGGAGTCGAGGCACAGCACGACAGTGCAAAAAATGACTCCCTGACACATGACTCATCTTGCTGAAATGACAGAGCTCTGGAGCCTCTAGAGCGGCGCACCTTCATGAGGGAGTCGAGGTACAGCTCGCCGGTGTCAAGGACGGCGTCGCCACGCGTTTTTCACAGGAGCGTGTGAAGTGGACGACGTGAAAAGCGTCGCACCTTCATGAGGGAGTCGAGGTACAGCTCGCCGGTGCCCAGGATGGCGTGCTCGCCCGACTCCTCCACCTTGGTGGTCGCCAGCGGGTAGCTCTTGTTGATGCAGCGCAGCCCCTCCACCATCTTGGGCAGCTCCCGCGGGTTCAGCGGCTCCACCGCAATCTTTACCACGCTCTGCGCGCAGATCAGACGTCGTCAATAGATGCAGTCCAAGAACATTCGGCGAAGATACAAATGCCAACAGCACCACATGCGTCTGTCCGAATCCGCCTGCATGGTACCTGGGTGTGCCACCACAGCGCTCGGTTGATGTGGACCTGCTCGTCTTGTGAAAGCTACAACATGCTGGAATATCCAGTTGCAGGTTCAGTACCTGGGTATGAAACTGCAGCGGCCGCATGATGTGCACCTCCTCGTCCAGGAACTCAGGCACCAGCGTCGCCGTCTTGGTGATGGTCGCGTCCAGCCCCTCCAGCAGCACCCAGTTGCCTGCAGCAACACCAAACGACATGTTTTGCATTCTGCAGTCACATATTTTGGTTGCGAAAAAAACACCGCCTAGCCCCTCCAGCAGCGCCCAGTTGCCTGCAGTGACACAGGGAAGCATTGAAGGTGCATTCGCTCTGCAGCCACGCGGCAGGGGTGAGCAGGAAGCGACCGGGCTGGAGGCGGGGGCTGTGCAGGCCGCGGTGCTGGCGGCGCACCGCCAACGTCAGGAGCTCAAGCGCAGGGCCATGTCGGATGCACTTGACCATGTTTATAGCCAGATGGGGACGCACCGGCGACGGCCTTGGCAAGAGGCACCCTGTAGCGCGCCTGGTACACCCACACATTGGTGACCTCCGCCACCGTGCTGTCCTCCTCGTCCTCTGGCGTGTACGTCTCTCCCAGCACCCGCACCTGCGCAGAAGTAAAAGGAAGTTGCTGGGTATGACGCCAGATACCCTTTTGTGTGGTCAACAGCACGGCTGCGTCCAGCGATCTTCGACAGCCCTGAGACGCATGACACAGACCATCGAAGAGCTTCGACAGCCCCTCCAACACTGACTACGCTGCATTACATACGTATGCTATGTATGTTTGGGTTGTTCAAGAGGCGGATGCAATATGTGATGCTTGTCGCAAGACAACTCAAGTGGCGCACCCGGTCGCCGGGCTTGACGCTGCCGGACAGGATGCGGCCGAAGGCGTCGAATGCGGAGCAGTCGGACTTGGGGAAGAGCTTGGAGATGTGCACCACCAGCGGGCCCGCCGGGTTGCAGGCGCGCATGTGCGCCGCGATGTCGCTGTCCTGCGGGCCGGTGTACAGCCGCTCCACCTGCATGCAAGAGCAGGGATTGTATACAAGGTCGAGGAATTTATTTTGGCCAATGAAACAAGCCCTGCCCCACAAGTTGCAGAAGCCTGGGCGATGGGGCTCCGACTGGACATACTCGTATTGCAAGCGTAATGCAAGACAGCTACGGGAAAGGTAGGGGCATTTGTCGATGGTGCAGCAGTTTGCCGATCAACGAAAAGGGTCGTGTCAGCGGCGCACCTTGGTGGCGGTCCCGACGCGCGACAGCGGCAGGTGGGCCACCAGCATGTCGGTGAGGCCGGTGGCGGAGCCGAACACCGCGGTGCAGCTGTCCTTGAGCAGCGGCTTGACGTCCTGCTTGAAGGCGCCCGGCTTGAGGTACACCCCAAACTCCTCCAGCATGCCCTTCACGCTCACGTCCGCCTCGCCCAGCACCTGCGCGTCAAGACAGCGTTTGAACGGCTGTTCACGAACCTCTTACACGAAACTCGAGTACGACAGTACGACGGACACGCTCGAGGCAGGATGCCACACGTGCTTGTGATCAGGAAAGCTCCAGGAGATGGTGAGGTCGTATGCCTGAATGCTCTGCACTTTCTCGTTCGACTTGCAGCATGTGGCAGGCTTGTAAAGGGGCTATGAGCATTCCATTTTCAAGCGCACCTGGCTGTAGATCTTGTACAGCGGCTCCAGGATGAAGGCGACAAAGGTGCGCTCTGCGCCGCCGGCCGGCGGCTTGCGCTTGAAGGTGCGGCTGTCGGGGTGGAAGTACACGTCGCCCCACAGCCGGCGCGCAAACTCGGAGGTATCGAACTTCACGCCAAAGACGTCGGAGTACAGCTGCGCGAAGGAGCGCAGCGTGAAGGACCAGCCGGACTGCGCCGAGGAGAAGGCGACGTTGCCCTTCACCGGGTCCACCTGCGTTTGCCATACGAAAATATTGCTTGATTTGAAGATCGTTGTGCTGGGATGTGGGGGTGGTAGGGGTGGTAAGAGGACTGGGGACGAAAGCGCTCAGTCCATTGCTGTCAGTGCTGGTGCACCATTTGCTGGGGATCCAGGGCGCACAGCAAACAGACAAAGCGCTGGCTGATTTCGACAAGCGGCTGAGAGGACATGCAGCGCCCTGAGCAGTCAGGACAAAACACAGGGCAGCTCCCGCAGTCGAAAACAACTTGACTAGGGTTTGTTAGAGTTTTTACAGGGTTGTTAGCACCTGCTCGGCGTCCTCGCCGCCGTACTTGATGATGAGTGCGTTGACCTCCTCGATGGTGTGCCTCAGCTTGTGGTACGCATCATTTGGCGGCAGCTTCAGCTCCGTGATCAACCGGTCCACCTGCGCCGCAGGAGAGTGCTGCGTCGTCAGACAGCCACGATGTCCAATCGAAACATTGCCATCACCTCGGGTTGAACACTTGGCGGCAGCTGCAGCATCGCGGTCAGCCGATCCACCTGATTGCAGAGGGGAGCCAGGCCATGACCGGACACAGCACAGCGCAAGTCGATTATGACATAATCGCCCTTGCTCTGGTTTCCTCTACACAAGCGTTTGGTACCAGTTGGGAGTAGCGGCAGCTTTCGCACAAGTATGCAGTCCTGTTCAGACTTGCCGAGGGGTAGTGCACCTTGGACAGCAGCAGGCCCTTGGCGGCGGCCTGTCAGTGAGCACGACCTCTAAGATCCAATGTCATCAAATGACAAAACCCACCTTGGACAGCAGCAGGCAGACGGGGAGGCCCTCGGCGGCGGCCTGCTTGAGGGCCTTGTCGGTGACGAGCATGACACCCTCCACCGCGTCCACCACCAGCAGCACGCCGTCCGCCGCCCGCAGCCCCGCAGTCACTTCGTCGTTGAAGTTTATGTGGCCTGCGCACAGCACCTCAACTGGTCTCTCAAATGGTCTCAGCCGTTCAGCAGTCGTCGTGGCCATCAGCGTGAGGCCTTCGCAGCACACAGCAGCACGCCGTCAGACGTCCACAGCCCCGCTTTCGCCTCATTGTTGCAGGTGACGTGGCCTGCGCATGGCCCTGTCCAAAGGATGTGTGAACGTGAAGCGAACCCGTCCTCGCCGGGAGCAGACGTCGATTTGCCACCTTCCATTCTGTTCAGCATGCATGCGCCAGCCAAGTCGAGAAGGCGAAGAGCATGAGTTGTGTATCGACAGGAGCGGTGCACCGACAAGCAAGAGCAGAAGAGCAGTTGCTCTCTTGAATCTCCGCAACACGAAGTCGCGGGCAGCGGCGCACCGGGGGTGTCGACCAGGTTCATGACGTAGCTCTTGCCGGAGGAGCCCTCCATGACGAGGGAGATGGGCACCATCTTGAGGCTGACGCCGCGCTGCTGCTCGTCCAGCCGCGTGTCCGTGAACCGCATCGGCCGCTCGTTGCTGCGCCACTCGTGCCGCACATCGTGCGTCTGCTCCACCAGCATGTCCATCACCTGCGCGGAAGCATTGACACGCTGCTTTGCAGCAGCAGTTTTGCCGTGCATGAAAATTCAAGACACCTCCTTGAGTTGTGTGTCTGCTTTGCCAGCGTGTCCATCACCTGTGCGGGTTGTAAAGCAGGGCGCTGGCCAAAATTTGATAAGTCGAGTGCCAAATGATATCGCCACTGCCAACAGGAGTGAGAAGCGGCCGCGTGCGTTGTGCGGTCATACAAGCCTATCTGCCGCCTGCACTCGCGGCCGGAGCACCGCCGAAGTGCGGACAGCGGTGCACAGCTGCCACCAAAGCGACGCGAGCAGGGGTCAGGTTCAGGGGGCACACCGTCGTCTTGCCGTGGTGCAGGTGGCCGATGACGGCGATGTTGCGCGTGACGTCGGCGTTGGAGTTGAGCAGCCCCGTCAGGAACTCGTTGGTGTAATTGGTGCGCAGCGCCTCTTTCTCCAGCACCTCCACCTTTTTGTGCTTCACCGGCGCGATGATGGGCACCTGCAACAACAAGCAGATACTTATCAGCTTCTGTTTAATCAAGATGTGAGACTGATAGTCTCCAGCACCTCCACCGTTTGGTGCTTGGCGGGTGCAATGGCAGGTGATCGGCACCTGCGACAGGTGAAAGGTGTGTCAAGCGCGACATTCCTGCAACAGAATCCTTGCCCAGCAGCTCCACCTTCTTTGGTTGACTGACGCAATAGCGAGCACCTGCAGCACGCGACTGCTGGTGCGAGTCTCTCTGTTTCCAATGAGCTCGGTGCTTCGTGGCTTACAGCCTGCATGTTCCACTGACATCCGTCCACACCAATGTCCTTGTGGCATCAGGGGCACAGCACTGGCGTGTGCCACGGCAGCACTTTGCTGTGGCACCCACACAGCTGTGCAGGGGCAGCGCATTGATCGCGTCTGCTGCGCTTTTCAGCGGCCATCGACACCTGGCGAAACAGCTCTGCGCCCTCATGAATCGCAGAGTCAACCCCAAGACCAAGAACGAAAACAGCAGCCCGCCTCAAGGGGCCGGGCGCCCACCTCCTTGACCAATGTCCCACGTCTCCGCACCGCGGACAAGGATTGGCTGAAAGCCACAGCAAAATCAGTAATTGAAAGCTGTCGCTCACCTCGAGGGGCTGCGCGTCCTCCTCCATGACCAGCGTCTCTGTCTCGGCGCCGAAGGTCTCCTCTGCCGTGGGGTAGTACTTTTTGTCCTCGTGCAGCACTATCTGGCTGCCGGGCTCCCCGGCGTCGTCCTCCTCCATCGCGTCGACGCCCTCCGTCGCATCGAGCCGAGCGTTGGCGGCCGCCTCCGCCGCATCCAGATCGTCCTTGTCCTGCTGCTCGACCTCCTCCTCGTCATCCTCCTCCTATCGGGCGTGCAGAGAACGAAGTGTTTCAAGTGAATATCAGGATGTCAGAAAGTTTGTGTGTGACGCGTCCGGTGGAGGCAGCGGCTACGCAGCAGCCAGGTTATCTGGAGCCTGTCGCTCGATCTCCGCATCCTCTTCGACTCCCCTTTGCCAGGAACGGGGCAGTATTCTGCCAGTTCACTGGAATAGCTGTAGTACATATTCCGTTTGTTCGCTGGCGCAAGTGTTTTGTGGGGCGTTGAGTTGGCGTCCATGAAACGCCGAGACCGCCTTTTCGGGTCCCCCTCCTTGAAGGAAGTCCTATTGCGCACCTCCTCGAGACTTTCGAGGAATTTGCTGAAGAGCGGGCAGTTGTCGCATTGTGTGCGGCGCCCACATCCATGATCAGCACTGTGCAAGCTTTGATGCACCGGGAGGAGTTCTGAAGCTGTTACTTCGTACCTCTTCACTCTCTCCGCTGAGCTCCGGGCCGATGTAGTTGCCAAAGTCATCATACAGCGCCGTGCCGTCCATGTTGAATGGCCGCTGCTGCACCGGCACTCAAACCTGGCAGGAGCGCGCCCGCAGGTCGCTTGGCCACTCGGCCAGGCCTTACGGCCTTCTCATCCGTCTGTGGCCTCTGCTATTCAACGCGCTTCGCAAACGTAAATGCAGCCACTCTTCTGGGATGTGATTTGCAGCGCAGAACTTGTCAGACGCACGCTCCAAGTCAGCGAGTGGTATCTCGGGCACACACACCACACATCAAGCAAGCGAAAAGTTTGTGCAGCGCGACTTCGAGCGAATTGAGCCCGAGCAGCGGGCGCTCGGCGTGTTTTTGCTATGTCCCTTGGAGGTTGGAAGGTGAAGAAGGAGATGAAGCTGCCACAACACGTTCAAGCGGTGGTCGTCGGCCATTTGAAAATTATTCCAGATGTCAACTTGAATGAGTTCGCCGTGAATTACGTGGCGCGGCCTGACGCCGGCCTCAGGCAGGTCGTGCCAGCAGGCGAGCAGGTGCCACTGCTTACAGGTGCAACACCCAACTTCCAAGCACTCAGAGCCGGAGCCTGACACTCGTTCAGTCTGAGACCATTCGCAGTCAAGTCAACGGCGACACGATGGCAGCAAGTTCCGTCTCGAAGCACGTTGCCGTCTGGCGACGCCTGATGGTCTTGCATAGCGACGCAGATGTCGCAGCTCTGTTGGCGCCATGATGCACCAGCATATGCCCATCATCCATCGCTCAGGCTCAAAATCGCTGTGTAAGGCTCTGGCACAGCGCTGCGGCGGGGCGCCTCGGCACACCGTCTTCAACCCAACGGCGCAATCTTGAAGTGGCTGGAAACTAGGCTGAAGACGAAGCATTTGAGGTCCTGTGTGTATAAACGGGTCATCGGTGTTTGACTCTGCACATCACTTGGCAGGATGCGACCTCATGTCCATTGCAAGAATCCCCCTCGCGCCCTGAACACAGTGCACACAAAAGGGACAAGGGGGGCGCGCCTGCACGAGGTAGTAGAAGATGCGCAGGCCCTCCGGGTCCTGGCTCTGCTGCACTTGCAGCAGTGAGCCCAGCTTGGTGGTGGTGAAGGAGATGTGGTCCTGCCCCATCACGATCTCCAACTCCTGCCGCCCCACGCGGTCCGGCATCGGCCAGTTGTTGTCGTCCTCCTTCATGATCTGCGGCGGCGCGGGCACCGGTGTTCTCGATGGATTTTCATTTTGAAACGGAGTGGACGGGCCAGACCATCTGACGACGCTTCTGTTGCCACCAGATCCCAGCTGTACTGCAGCTGCAGACTCCCGCTCCAGCATGTTGCTGCGGCATCCTGCGGCGACGTGCGCACGGGTCTGCGCTGCGCCATACATACGCTGCTGCCGGATAGCGTCTGCAGCTGCGGGCACAAGCTCACCTCGCTGTCCTCGATGATGCGCTTCAGCTCCTCCAGCACCGCCTGGCCCACGAACACCTCCTTCCTGCAGCGCAGAATGTGGACAAGTATAAGGAGTGGATGCATGTTGCAGGCACATGCGTCGGTGTCGAATGCAGGCGCAGCAGCGGCAGCAGAAGACTCGCGCCATGCGCACCTGATCATGGTGTCGTTTTTGTAGTTGCTGTTGTTGGCATACCTCAGCTGCAAGGACCAGAAGTCTCATCATCAACAACGTCCTTCATGACGGCGGACATGCGTCAAGTCTGCGTGGCGGCAAGCGATAGCGGCTAGAGACCTTCATGTAGACTGCCTGCCCCACCTTGCCATCGGGCCGGAACTCAAACTCCAGGAACTCGTGGCCAAACTTGCCCTTGTGTCCGACGTAGTAGCGCACATAGAAGTCCTCTGCCGCCATGCCGAGGAGCTGACACGGCAAAGGGGGCTGGTGCACGACGCGCAAACGCTTCCTCAACAGCTACACGGGCTAGTCGGCAATGCCAGCGCAGTCGCAGCGAGGAGCTGCCGAGCAACCAAAAGTTTTAAAGCTGATCAGAAGGCTGCGCAGTCTGCTGGCGCGTGACGGCTGCTGTGCGAAGGTTCCAGATGCAGGTGATATGTCTGAAACACGCAGTAGTTGTTGGGTGTGATGAAGCAGCAGGTGCCTTCGCTTGTCCATGTGGCGTGCCTGTTTTGCTAGCTTCGCGACCCCCGGACCCGGCAAAGCCCGCAAAGGGCCATGAGTTGATAAAGTCTCCCTGCCGAGTGCATAGCGCTTGCGTTTACTGATGCCACTTGCACGCCCCTTCAAGTCTGCAGACATCGGGTCGCAGCTTCTCACGGCGTTGGAGATCGAACAACCGCGTCATTCGAAGGTATCTGCATCAGCCAGACCTGGTCTCGCTCCACAGGGTGCCGCAGTCGTTCGCTGCTGCGAGTTTTATCAGGCCTGCGGGCCCTTGTTATTGTAGTCGAAAGGCCACAGCTGCACCATGGGTGTCATTTTCGACGAGCCCCGTTACCCAGGTACGGTGCCTTGCGGCGGCGCGCATTCGCGCACGCTGACTGTGTGCCTCCTAGCTGGGACTGAACGGAACAGTAGTCTATTGCAGCATGACATCTGTACTGTACAACGTGCAGTGCTCGACAAGGCCCCGGGCTTCTGGAAGACAGGTGCGCACCGCATCGGCGCATGATAGTAAACGGACGCGACACGCATCTTGCGCAGATGCTCAGAGAAAGAGGCAGTCTGACCTCTTGCAAACTCTGAACCGCAGCGGGCAACTTCAGCCTCGAGGACTACTCGACCTGGGCCATTGCGACAGCCGTCAGCTACCCGTTCGGCTACATCGCAGGTGAGGCGCTGTTTGTATGCAATGATGCATTGTATCATGCTGCCGAGTATCCGCACTGCTGACCATCCACACGATTCAGGACCCTCCCGCAACGAATGTGCGCTTTTTTGCAGGCAAGAACGCAAGCGTGCCGAGGCAGTCTGCCGCCATCGCGGCCGTCCTCGGTGCCACGGCAGGCTTCATGCTGGCCTACCAGGGCTCTTCGGGTAAGCACCATCTTTCTTTCTCCTGAGCTCTCTGGTTATTACGGATTGGCCTTCGATTGGGGACTGAGAGGTGTCGCCCTTGGCTGGGCCAGACCTGCATGCAAGCGCTCCCCTGAAAGTGATGGTGAATGGTTGCCCTCCTGCTGTTGGCAGGGCGGTTGATGGGCTTCTTTCCCAACGACCGGGAGGTGAATGCGACGCTGCAGAAATGAAGACACAACAGGAGGATCGGAAGCACCCAGCTGAAGGATTAGATAGGATTGTGCGAGCGAAAATTCCTGCGCCAGGGTTTGTAAAGAACACAGTATTTCATTCTATTACATTCTATACCTGCCTGCGATTGCGATGGTAACGCCGTATGTGCTTGCAGTCTCCATGTGGGGGTTCCATGGTGGATCTGGTCAGGCCCGCCAGCGCATCTCGTCTTTCTGTTGCCGTCGCCTTCCCCTGCTGTCGAGACCCCAGCATCAGCATCGCATCGGCTGTTATGCTCCCTCCCTTGCCTTGCCGGCGGCGGCACCCGCCAGCAGAATTGTTCTGTTCTCGCGTCTGCCTTCAATGAATCCAACCTGTGTGCATTGTCGGGGAGACAGCAAGACAGGATGCGGCGGCGGCGGCAGACCGGCAGCAGGTCTTCAGGTGGGAAATAGGGATGGGGACGTGACAGCCAGCTGGATGCTAAGAGAACGGATTATCAGACTGTTCGCGAAATTTTTTTTAGCGCTGACCACCCTAGGGGGTAGGGGGGTTTCGGTAGGTGGGATTGGACCACCCCCGCCTTACCACCACCCGATCGCGGCGGCATGTAGGTAGGGGGAGGGCCTGCACCCCAGAAAGGCCCACCCCCTACTACTACCCTCACCCCTGCCCACTTGGGCAAATTCCAGCCTGCCGATGGCGCTCCTGAAAGCAGCAACACACGAAACGATGTCAATTTTCTAAAAAGGATCGTGCAGACGGCTGGCTGTGGAGAGATTCTGCTGCGATGTATTGCTGACATCAAAGCTGATGCATCAATGCAGACTGCTGCATTGAGTAATCACACTAGCTTGCAACAAGTCAGAGAAATGCCGCTGAGCTTCAAAACGCAGGCGCACCTGTTGCTGTCTGCTGCCGGGCACTCGCTACAGCTGAGAGCGCATAGCGCAGCTACTGCAGCGGCCCGGCGCTGGCGTCTGTGCGCTAGGCTTTATGTCTTACTGCTGCACTGTGGCAGCGGCAGCGGCAGCACCAGCGAGCCGCTGTTGCAGCAGCAAAGCGCCGGCAGTGGCAAGCCGCTGTTGCGGCAGTGACTGCTGCAGTGCCGGCAGCAGCTGCTACGCTGTGGTGGCGGCACCGCCGGCGGCGAGCCGCTGTTGTGGCAGCTGCGGCGCCAGCTTTGGCGCCTGGGGGATTATGTAATCTGTGAAGTGCGCTGCTGTTGGCGTCGCTGCGGCCGCAGCATGACGTAAGCGTCCCAGGCTGGTCATCTGCCAGCAGCTGCTGGTGCTGGCGCGGCGGCGGCGGCTCTGGTTGCAGCCATTAGGCGGCGCCCTTTCGGACATGTGACGCAAAGCCTGCAGGACATCCATAATCAATATGTCAGCAGGCAAACACTGGCGGCAAATCAGTGGCAAGTACCAGCTTTATGGACACGGGCGCTGTGCAGCCATGCTGCTATGTGTAGATGCATCGGAGCATGGTGTGACACATACATCTGTGCAGGATCCGCAGGATCTGCTACAAGATACACAATGTTGCGCACCTGTGCTATCTCAGCTGCCCACGCTCCTGCCACTGCCGCGTGCGAGAAGCCGGGTCCTGCCGCTGTGCTGCCGTCCTGGCAGCGGCCGAGCTAAGCCGGCGGCAGCGCCGTTTCAGCAACATGCCGCAGAGCGTGGCCTGATGAATGACAACACATGACGTCATTGCAATAATGGATACAGCTGTGGCAGCTCTTGCCTATCCAATGAACAGCCAGGAGGGGCCGGGCATTCATTGAATGGGCTGCCAACCGTCATGCTCGATGTAGTGCATGAACACCGCACCGGCAGGGTTTTGAAGCGTGTGCACATGCGTCACTTGTCCATTGCCTAGGCAGAATGATGTTGGCAAGTGATCCTTGAAGCATGACGGGCATAAATTGCGAGATGATGCCCCGGTTTAGGCAGTCAATCCATGCGCCGCACCTTGACATGACGCCAGCAGTGCACCACCACTCGAAGCCGCCAAATGCTTCAGCAGCCGCCAGCCCCTCCATCTGCAGTAAGGAAGTGCGACTGAACTGAGGGAATGGTTGATCATGGATCGATGGGACCGCCAGACCTGGACCAACGCGGCGCAGACACTTTGCAGCGGCCACGCTGTGCTGATGTACCTCCAGATGCTCAGCACGCGGGCAGTGAGGTGACCGCCCTTGTGCTAAGCACTGGAAGTACTTCGCCGCTCAGATGGCAGCCGCCGCCAATGCCGGCTCAAGTGGGGGGGCACCTGCCGGCATCGGCACGGCTGAGCAGGTGCAGCACACTGCACATGCAGCGCAGCAGCAGCAGCAGTCGGCGGGGCGCGGCTGCCAAGGCGCCCAGCCATCGCTGCCGCTATCCCGGG
>JAABUL010001959.1_pt1 | contig 36314 bp, 37 predicted proteins | sample 5559151 | NCBI WGS metagenome assembly JAABUL01 (sample SAMN10711876, study PRJNA513368) | rock metagenome | isolation source: Antarctica rocks | place: Antarctica: Victoria Land, Pudding Butte sud | reverse complement strand
GAGGCGGCGGAGAAGAGTGGACGGAAGAACCCTGCGAGCGTGAATGCTTTTAGGGAGTTTGTGGGGGAGGGGGAGGAGATTGTGGAGATTGTGGAACTGAGGCGGGAGGTGGAGGATTGGGTTGGCACATTTGGGCTGCCTTGGACGGGGGAGTAGGGGGAAGCAGTGGGAAGTGGTAGAGAGATGTTTGTGGGTGCTGTTTTGTGTTTGCATTGGCGTGGCGCTTTGAGGGTCATTGTCTTGCTTGGGAGATGGATATGTGTAAGCTCGCGCTCGTACGTTACCTACAGCAACACTTCAAAACCACCGCCAACTGTCTAACGTCACTCATTTCCGAACACCCAATGGTCTCCTACCCAGCAACAATCGCATTCCTCCTCATCGCCTTCTCCCTCATCTCGGTATTTGTGCTGTTCGTGACGTGGCAGAACGAGTGGCTAGACCACGTACGTTGTACACTCCGAGCATCGGAGAACCGTCTAGAGCGAGCATCAGCTAATGGATTCGAGCAGCTCTTGCCTCGCGCTATGCGAAGGGCCAGTGAGAGGCCTGGGGTAGATATTCGGATCTCGCCGCCTGCGAATTCGCCCGCTTCGTCGTCTGGGTGGTTGTATGGGCGTGCCGCCGTAGAGAACGATGGCGTGGAGGGCGCCGCTTCTCAAGCAGCCGCAGAGGACGATGAGGGGGCCCGGCGACAGTAGCGCCATCACCAGGGAGCGGAGGGGAGAGATCGTAGAGGTGGGCGAGGAAGTGGGAGTGGTGAGTGTCGCATCTCGCACCTTCGCTAGATACAATCCCGTCCGACACTTGTGCAAAGTGATGTGGTGATTTGACGTACCTGCCCGATGCGGTAGCAAGGCGTAGGATATGACGTTCGTGCTTGAAAAGCTCATCTCGCCAACTGTGCAAGAACATCCCCGTGAACACAACTCCCGCTGCTCATGTCGACGCAACAATGGCCAGATGTTCCACCAGACCTTCGTCTCGCACCTCGCCATCTCAAGCCGGAACCTCACGGTATATGCGCTTTCTGTTCTTGCACAGGGACTCATCTACACTAAACGTCTCCCCGTCTTGCGACGAGATCGTGGTGCCTTCGTCCGCTGCAGCGAAAAAGGCAATACTATATCTCTCCAGGGGCTCAAGCGCAGGGGATCCGGCTGGGTGATCAATGCACACTCGGTGGAAAGCACTGCTCCACTCCTCTACGAATCTCTGCATATGGAATCCCGTGAGCACGACGATGGCCGTCTCCACAGGCATGACAGGGATGAAGTCGGCAGTCTGTTCGACACCGCTGCTAGTGACCTCGGTCGTGGAACCCTTATCCGCCACCTGCAACCCGGGCGTGCTGTCGAGGAATACGAACGACGCTGTAGAGATGTCCTGATGTGTAGCCATCTGGACCGGCCGAGGCCGCGCTCGGACATCAGGGTAATGGATGCAGCTGAAGGTGAAGTTGGAACCGGTGTGGCATCGAGCAAGGCTCTTGTTAACTTTCAGGCCAAGATGAGCTGCAGAAACGTCGAGAACGTTAAGGAGTGCTTTCATGAGGCCTGAGCATTCCTATGAAATGTCAGGATCTGTTACTTGTCGTTGAGATCTTAGGAATACTTCATAGAGATGTTGTTGAGGGTCCCGGAATCCGGGCATCAGATGTTCTGACGGCCAATGGCCCAAGTCCGCTCTCGGATCACCATGATTGAAAGCCTCCTTCGCAGACCGAAGCTGTCGTATCTGCTCCCCTCCAACCTGGGAATATCCATATTTCCCTTTCGTGGCAGCGAAATTGGCCTTCTGAGTCGATGGAAGGGCAAACAACGCCCTGCTCTACAGCCCTCCGCGGTTAGTCTCTTTCTCTGCCTACTGACACGACAGGAGCTTGAACCGGGTTCTTACCCGTTCGAACGCTCGAGTAACAGCGGTGGCTCGTATACCGTGATCCGTGAGGTAGAAGCACCCAGTTGATTGGAAAGCTTGATCGATTTCGATGGAAAGCTTTAGGGGATCGTCGCGCAGCTCCCTCATACTCAAAGTTGAGATCTGTGCAGGCACTTGAGACATGGCAAGGACAGTGATGGTGACGGCGCTCTATATCAGGTGCGCGACGAGCGGTTCCACATATATCGACTCAAGCTGTCAGCTCCAGCTCGCTCTCCAGTCGTCCGCACGAAGCGCTGTGCAGGTTTAGCCGGCTTTGTTGCACTCTATACAAGAAGACCGTAACCAGGCTGTGATATCAGGTTGTGTCTGTTAACCCCCAACAAGTATGGAAAAGGCAGTACGGATACATATGCCAAGTTCGAAGTTTTAAGAGAAGCTGGCTCGCTCCTTCCGCCAACTACCTTATGCAGGAAATACAACGTCCATCTCATGTGCCGTAGTCTTTCTATCCTTCGGGGGGATATCGTAGTACTAAAAGCAAGCACTGCCAAAAACTCCCGCTGCTCGTCGCCAGTCCCAACAAGACAATCCACGGCATCAAGCCCAACGCCATTCGTGGAAAAGTCCACCATCTTACAAAAGCATCCTCGCGCCAACCATACGCAGTAGTTCCAACAATACACTTCCCGCTCCAACAACACCTCTCTCACACCTCCACCCCCTCCCCACCCACCTCCGCCCCCTGCTCAGCAATCTCCCCCCCAGCCCCCCGCTCCGCCCAACTCCCCCACAACCCCCGTTTCCCCCTCACCCTAATCGGCATACCCAACCCCTCACCCCCCTGCTCCACCCTCACAGCATCCTTCGTCCCAAGCACCAACAGCTCGAAAAACATCTTCGTAGCCTCCCCCCTCCCCGTCGTCCTCTCCGGACACAGATCCGTGAACAGCGCTTCCCCCTTCACGCGCTTGCTAGGTGTCGGCGGTTCGGTGGCAGACACCGGGTGATCGGGGGCGAAGAAATCGCGCAGGAGGTGGACTGCGTTCTTCGTCCCCAAGGAGACTGGGCCGGTTTGCGAGGGGTGCAGGAGGGGGAGTTCGGTTTGGTCGAAGGCGGGGCCGCCGGGGGAGGCGATGTAGCCGGGGTCGTCGTCTTCGGGCAGGGGTTCGTCGTGGAGGTGTGGTTGCGCGGCATCCGACATCAGGGGCGCGAAGTCCGGCGCCTCGTCCACAGGGAAGTGATCGACTTCAGGGATCTCGAGTTGCAGCGTCTCCTGCCTACTGCCCGCAGCGCCCTCATCCTCAGTCTCACCCAAGTCCGCCACACCACTATCCCGCTTCCGCTTCTTGTCGCCTGCCTTGCGGATGACTTCGAGCGACATGATCCCCCTCAGCTCCGGCGCCCAACCTTCCATACGTCCGTTGCCCATCAGATTACTCACGAAACTGCCATTCCGCTGCATCTCCATCAACTGCAACAACATCGGATCCCTCGGCAAAAACGTGGGCGCCTTGGTGATCGCAGAGCGGTCTTCCTGCTGCCGCTTGATCTGCGCGTTGTGCAGTTGCGTCTCGGAGTCCTGCTGCATAACTTTTCTTCGCTTGTTGCGCTGCTGTGCTTGCACCATCGTGGAGTCTTCGACGTCGTCTTCGTCGATGTTGAAGCGGAAGGTTTGTTCGAGGTCGCGTTCGAGGCTGGCGCGTAGATAGGAGAGCGGCGAGTCGCTATCTCGCTGTCTGCGCTCTGCGGCTTGCTGGACGCGGGAGAAGGCTGCTTCGTTTTGGGCGGCGATGTCGTCGGGGAGTTCGTTGACTTGGTATCCGTCGTCTGCGTCGAGCATGAGTTGGTCGTCGTCGACGGGAAGACCGAAGCCTCCGGCGTTGAGAGTGGTGTCCGGGTCGGGGCCGAAGTCGAGACCGAGATCGTCGTCGCCGAGGAGGGTGGGCTCGTCTTTGCGTGGTGTGGGGGCGCGACGGCCCATTTCGATGCTGCGGTCTTCGGAGAAGGGGGTGGAGCGGATGTTTTGCTCGCCTGGTTCGAGGCCGAGATCGAGACCTAGGTCCATGTCGTCGAGCTCCATTGTGCGCTTCTTGCGGCGGGGTGTGAAGTCGTCGTTGGGGAGAAGCTGGCTGGTGCCAAAGTCGAGTAGTGTGGGATCGCGGCCTGGTGCACGGGTGTCGAAGTCGTCGCGGAGCAGGTCTGCGGCATCGGGTAGAGGTGCGAAGAGGTCGAGTTCGGTGACTGCATCAGGCAGGATTAGAGTGTTCGGGTTGGCGGCGTGTGTCTGGTTGTTTGGCAGGTCGACGTTCCCAGGTCGGAAAGCCTAGGCTACGTCAGTACGGAATACCACCATTCCAAGAATGTTGGTACATACAATCTTGATCTTGTTGAGCGCCTCATTGCAGTCATCCAGCAGATATTTGGCCTTCCTGCTGTAAATCTTGACCACACCCAGCAGCAACTGCGAGCTCAGGCGCAAGGCCATGGGAGCCTGTCCCTCGCCGATGATGTCGCGCACATTATTCTCGAGGTTGGAGGTTAGCACGTTCTGCTTGGTGAGTTTGCGCTCCAGGTTAGAGGCCAGCCAGACACGAGCCAGCGGGCCCGTCTTGGCCAGCAGCGTGTCGGAGTAGAACATGTTGCTGTTTTAGTGATGATGGACTGAGGTATCGTGAAGTTATTGATCGAGGTGCGCGGCCTCCTAGAGGGGTTGTGTGGGTGTGGGAAGCAATGCGATCGGAGGAAGCGCGTTGTTGTGATGCGGCTTGTCCGGCGCGTCAAAATGTGTCGAATTGCAATTGCTCTCTAGCAAACGTCTCGTCGCCTCCCCGCCGTCAAAGCAATACTGATCCTCCCATCAGCAAGTTGTTGCTGTATTGTCGTAAGTCGAGATGGTGGAGGAGGTGGAGGTGGTTGGTCATGTTATGTGCCACAGACGCGTGGGACAAGAGAGGCGGGAAAGGTCATCTAGCTTTTGAGTTCACGCTAGCCTGCTTTCGTTACTTCCTTTTCTGGGGAAATCAGAAGACAAAGTAAAATCACAAGTTAGAGCCTCCTATCTCGTATTAAATGTGAAGACGACGGAGAATAGCTCGAACAACCTACAAACCACTAGACAGAGCCCGCGACTCAACAACCACCAAACGAAACCGGCGCAAGCAACTTCCTCGACTACCATTGATCCCCCCTTCACACCCTCGGCCTTGATGGCCACAAAAGAATGTCCAACACCCAATCCCTCCCACTCTACAACGCGCCCTCGACTATCAACCACAACAACACTCTCAATGTCCCTCCAACCGATCCTCCGCCCTCGAAAAGCCATAAACGAGCCAAATCCCGCGTCCGAATCCCAGGCCAACAATCCATAACCTCCTCCAATGCCCTCCTCCCCCTCACCTCCGTCGCCTCCAACCACTCCACCTCCCTCACACACGGTCTCCACCCCTCCGAAGCTTCCACCCGCCTCCACATCCAAGGAACCAACGAGCTCCCCCACGAGGAGCCCGAGCCGCTATGGCTGCGCTTCGTCAAGCAGTTCAAGGAGACACTTATTTTACTTTTGTTGGCGAGCGCGGGGATTTCAGCGGCAATGGGCAATGCGAGCGATGCGCTGAGCATCACGATAGCGGTGTTTATTGTGGTGACGGTGGCGTTTGTGCAGGAGTGGAGGAGCGAGAAGAGTTTGGAGGCGTTGAATCAGTTGGTTCCGCATAGTGCTCATGTTATACGGATGGCGGCGCAGGGTTCGACTTCAGGAGGACATGAAAACGGGGCATTGAAGGAGGGGGTTGTAGCGGCTGGCAAGGCGAGCACGACGATCTCCGCGACCCAGCTCGTGACGGGGGATCTAGTACTCTTCCACACCGGCGATCGCATACCGGCTGATATCCGCATCACGAAGGCGGCGGACTTGAGTATCGACGAGAGTAACCTGACCGGCGAGAACGAGCCGGTGGATAAGACGTCAGACGTCCTCTCTCCATCTCTCAGCTACGCCAACGGCTCAATACATACTCAAACCACATATCCCGGCCCAACCACCAGCCAACTCCGCATCAACGAACAAACCAACATCGCTTTCATGGGCACCCTCGTCCGCTCCGGCTACGGACAGGGCATCGTTGTGGGCACCGGAGGCGAGACGGAATTCGGCGCCATCAGCGCCTCCCTCTCCGAAATCGAATCCCCCCGCACCCCCCTCCAACTCTCCATGGACCGACTAGGCAAAGAACTAAGCTACATGTCCTTCGCCGTCATCGCTTTAATAATGCTCGTCGGCCTCTGGCGCGGGATGAAATTCTTGGAACTCTTCCAAATCGGCGTCAGCCTCGCCGTCGCAGCTATCCCGGAGGGTTTGCCGATCATCGTCACCGTCACGTTGGCTTTGGGGGTGTTGCGGATGAGTAAGCGGGGTGCGATTGTGAGGCGGTTGCCGAGCGTGGAGACGTTGGGGAGTGTGAATGTGGTGTGTTCGGATAAGACGGGGACGTTGACCAGGAATCATATGACTGCTACGCAGATGTGGTCGTTCAATGATCGGGGTTCTACGACACCGGTTGAGGTTGTGAGGGTGAGGGCGGAGAATCCTAACGGCGCGACGACGCAGGCGGTGTTGAGGACGGCGAACATCGTGAATAATGCGAGGCTGAACACGCATAGTCACGGGCATGTAACCGCGGCTTCTGCGGCTGTGTTGGCGAGTACGGGTGGGAACGCCGCTGATGATCTTGCGAGAGCGAAGAGTCGCTGGGCTGGGCAGCCGACTGACGTTGCACTCCTTGACCTTCTCGATGCGTTCGGCGAAGCAGATGTTCGGGATCGCGTGGGCGAGCGGAAGTTCGAAGTCCCGTTTTCGAGTGAGCTGAAGTGGATGGGTGTGGCGGTTGAGGGGAGCGAGGGCGATACTGCGTATATCAAAGGCGCGCTGGAAAGGGTTATAGGAAGGTGCGATACTTACCTCAGCGCTTCTGGCGGGGAAGTCGTTCTCGACGACAAACGGAGGGCGGAAGTCGTGGAGGCTGCGAGGGGGATGGCGGAGGAGGGGCTACGCGTTCTAGCATTCGCCTCGGGGCCTGTTCACAGCAGTCGCCATGCGAGGGCGTCGAGGAGTGGCACTTCGACACTGCAGACCTCCACCTCCTCCTCGGAATCAAGCGCCAGGGGTGAGATTAAGGAGGATTTATATCAGTCCCTCTGCTTCGCCGGCCTTATCGGGATGTCCGACCCCCCGCGCCCAGGCGTCGACCGCAGTATCCGCCGTCTTATGGCCGGAGGCGTAAAAGTCATCATGATCACCGGCGACGCCGAAACCACCGCCATCGCCATCGCCAAAAAACTCGGTATGCCTGTCAACCTCTCCTCCGCCCTGGGCTCCCCGGTATTACGAGGAGACCAACTGGACCACATGAGCGAAGCCGACCTCGCAGCTGTGATGAACAGAGTCTCAATCTTCGCCCGCACCTCCCCAGACCACAAACTCAAAATCATCGCCGCCCTCCAGTCCCGCGGCGACGTCGTCGCCATGACCGGGGACGGGGTCAACGACGCCCCGGCTTTAAAGAAAGCCGACATTGGGATCTCGATGGGGCAGCTGGGGACTGACGTCGCGAAGGAGGCTGCGGATATGATTCTGACTGATGATGACTTTAGCACGATTTTGAGCGCGATTGAGGAGGGGAAGGGGATTTTTTATAATATCCAGAATTTTTTGACTTTTCAGTTGAGTACGAGTGCGGCGGCGTTGGGGCTGGTGATGATGAGTTCACTGGGGGGGTGGCGGAATCCGTTGAATGCTATGCAGATACTTTGGATAAGTACGTTAGAGGCCGTCAGGCACCACACCCTCCTCCCCTTCCAAGGTGACTTTGCTGACCAGGCTCTGCGTGTACCAGATATCCTAATGGACGGCCCCCCAGCCCAATCCCTCGGCGTCGAGCCCGTCGACCCTGCCCTCCTCACCCATCCCCCACGCCCTCGCAACGCGCGTGTCTTGACCCCAAGACTCCTCCGGCGAGTCGCGCAAAGCTCGATTATCATCGTCCTCGGCACCCTCTTCACCTACGTCTCCAACCTCTCCCCCGAAGACCTCGTCGCTCACTCCGTTTCCGCGCGCGACACTACACTCACGTTCACCCAATTCGTCCTCTTCGACATGTTTAACGCGCTCGCCTGCCGCTCCGCCAGCAAATCTGTCATCAGGGGCGAAGTCCCACTCGCCGGGAAGGGGGCCAATAAGATGTTCAATTACGCGGTCGCGGGGAGTTTGTTGGGGCAGGGGCTGGTGATTTATTTCCCGCCGCTGCAGAGGGTGTTTCAGACGGAGGCGTTGGGGTTGATGGATTTGGTGCGGTTGGTGGCGATGGCGAGTTTGGTGCTTTGGGTTGATGAGGGGAGGAAGTGGTGGGAACGGCGGCGGGGGGAGCGGGGGTTGGGGGGTGGGTATGCTGGACGGAGGGTTTGATGTTTCTGTATATGTATTGAGTTGATGTTGCATTTAGCGCTGTGTACACGGCTTGGATGGTCCATGCCAGAGTGAGCTGTGTTCATGAGACTTGAGTCGTTACCGCCCTGAACGAGCAAGTAAAAGGCCACCAATCTATCTATATGTGGTTCCAGGCCGTCTAGCCTCGAGAAGCTTCATCGTTGATTCCGTGGCTGACATCTGTTTGCAGTCTTCAGGCTTCCATGGCGCCATCCGCTCAGTCAATACATGATCGTCGCTCAACCTTGCGATGTCGTAAGGAGTCTTCCCTTCTTGATCTGTCACGGCTGTCCGCGCACCACTATTCAACAGCGCCTGCACTACTTCACGGCAACGCGAAATCCCGTAATGCTCTGCGTCTGTTTGGCCCCTGATACATCGATCAGCGACCTTCCGACAGCGCGACATTCCACCGTAACGCTTTGAGACATATCGCTCGCCTTTGCACCTGTACGCGGCGTAGTGGAGTGCTCCTTGATTCTCAAGATCCTCGTGATGGACAAGACCATCAGAGGAGAGCAGTGCTCCATAAGCGGCGTAATGAAGGACTCGTCGGCCCGACAGATCTTCGAGGTTGACATCGGCGCCGGAGGAGAGCAGTGCTTCGACCGTACAGAGTTTCGTAGCAAAGGCGGCATACATTAGTGGCGTCTTGCCGTGCTTGTCAGCAGCATTCACGTCGGCTCCGCGCTCGACTAGAAGCTTGATCCCTGCGTCGTTACCATCTTCGGCAAGCAAGTGTAACAGCACTCGTCCTAGTTCGTCTGACGAATCCCAAGCGGCAGTTTCCGGGGTGTTAGAATGTTCCGAGACGAGTTTTCTCACGAACCTGCATTGTCCAGCGGCGAGTGCTTCGCCTAGCATCCTCCAATGAAGATATCGACAATGGTCACTCCAGTACATGTCCTCTAACAGGTCGTCCACGCTCTTGAAATCTTCATTAGCACTGTCGGTCCCCATCTTAGTACCGTACTTCACGTCAGCGGGCACAGACAATGTTGCTCCCGCGATATCCTTCGCGGCGAGAGTGGCCTTCGATTGGGTGTCAGGACCGAGATGAAGTACCTCCTGGTGTGGAGCTACCTCCCTGCGATCGCTGTCGCTGTCGCCGTTGTTGGAACAGTCGTCCAGCTGAATTTTCTGTATCATGGAGGTTAGCTCATCGACCTTTGCCTCCGATCGGCGAACGCGGCGGGCATCAGGCATCTCCGTCTCCCGCGCCCTTTCGCTTGTTTCATTGTTCATTGAGTGGGACATCATAAGTTCAGGGGCAGGCGAAGGCGTATCACTGGCGGCCTCAAATGTGAAGTTTGCGAATATTCCGACGCCAGCGTGGGCATTTTGGCTGCTGCGAGGCTGCGAGACAGTCTCGGAAAGCTGTCCTGGAGCCCGCACAGGGGTGGAGCGCACGCGAGACCAAGCCATGTCCACAGGGCTTACAGATCGCCGGGCCGCTGAAGGGGAATGTTCCGCGAAGCGGAATGAAGGCTCCGGATGCTTAGGAGGAAGAGCTGTAACTGCAATTGCTCGGACAGCCCCACGCGATAGCAAAAGTCCGCTCTCTCTGGGCATGTTGGAGCGTGATGCCCTCCGCAGGGGACTTCGTGGTTTAGGAAGCCACAGGTATTGGCCCTTGCGGCGTTATCGTGGTGAAAAGTGAGGTCCTTCTTCCTTACGAAGCTGAAATCACATATTTCGCATGTGTGACGGCCGAGGATAAGTTCTGCGAGGTGTGCATCGAGGTGACTGGATAACTCATTGTCATTGTTCTCAAATGGCTTCCCACAGTGGCCGCACGGAATGTTCGTGAACGTTGGAAGCGGCCCCGTGCTGGCCGGCGTCGCTTCAGCTCTAGGGTCTAAGCGTCGATCTTCTCCTGATGCCTGAAGCTCTGAGATGCCGGCCGTCTCGATCGGCTCGAGGGCACGAGGAGCCTGCTGGACGACATCCTCAGGCATATTCATATTGCCCAACCTCGAAGTACATAAGTGCTCTTCCAGGGTGCCAATTTCGTAGTGTTCGCCACACAACAAGCAGATTACATCTTCAATACCGTGCTGCTCGCTCTTGTGACGGCGGAGATCGAAGATCCTAGTACAAGACACTGAACACTCTGAGCATCTAAATCGTGTGTTTGACTCGTTGACCTCTTCCCGATGACGCTTGTGCTCTCGCCAATGTCGACGTAGTGAGTAAGCTCTGGTGAAGGGGATGTTGCAATCATGGCATCGATGCTCGTCCTGGTCGCTACGAGCTCCATCATGCAGGCTTCGGCAGCGACGTCGTCTTGAGGCCTTGAGTTTTGGGGGTCCTGGCGCATCGGACGGTGCGGCAAGCGTAACTTCCGACATCCTCAACGCAACCGTGGACTACATGGGTGGCATGCTGGACGGTCATGAATCTCACGAATCGTGTTTAAGAAGAGTACGAACAAAGAGCAGAGGAGCGTGATAGGAAATGTCGGATAGCCTTCACCATTTAGTACTTCACGGTCAAGATACACCGCAAACAACGCTGCCTTCTAGCATGGATCGTCGCCGGTGGTGCGTTCTCTCTACCACAACCGCCGTCGGTGCAAGAGCACAAGGCTGAAGAACAGTTGGGTTAGCACAGGCGCACGGACCGCCGAGCAGATCTTGGAGGTGATGTAATGAGTAGTATTTTGATACGGCGAGGTCTACGATGAACTTGGTGCAGAACGTCAAAGGACTAGACGGCGGCGTGTTTCACGGTCACTAGCTACAATATTACGGAGCGACTTCTGAGATGCTTGTCTTGGTTCTCAGAGATCACCTGAGATTGGAATTAGAGAAGAGCGAGGAATATGAAGTACCTCTGGTTATTTGACTTATGAATAAGAAAAATGAGTCACTAAACCGGAATGTTCGCCCTGTGTTTGCTGAGTTACTTGAGCACTTTTCCTGCGACTCGATGTGCCCATCGGGGGACTTGTTCGTCATGAGCAAGGAGACTTTGGACTACCTGACCATGCTTCCTCTCATGATTCGTACGGTGTTATCAGAGTGTATGCGCGGTGATTGGATCCAACCTCGGCCCTGAGGTCCTGCCACGATGACTGCCCCGTGGCGCTCGTTTCCAGCCATGTTTCGAGTGGATTGGGCGGGGCCCCGTTCAAGATCAATTGCTGTAGCGAGGCGAAGTCGTCCTCGCTTGGTGCCAGCACGCGGATCAACTTGGTGTCGTGGTTGAGAAAGGCAAGGTCCAGAGGAGTATACTTGAAGGCATTTTGAGCTGGCGGATCCGCACCCTTGTCCAACAATGCGATGACGAGCTGGACATTGTCGCTGCTGCGGCTCGAAGCGGCGTGGTGTAGCGGAGTGCAGCACACGGCGTTCCGTGCCATGAAGTCCGCGCCGTGTTCCAGTAACGAGTGTACTATCCACAAACGTCCAAGGTGAGCGGCATTCATCAATGGCGTCTCACCAGCATTGTTGGTAGCATTCATGTCAGCGCCGAGTTCCAGCAGAAGCCCGAGCCCTTGTCGGTTGTCGTCCCGAACTATGAGGTGCAACAGAGTCCGGCCAAGCGCATCCTTGAAGTCCCACGATGCTCCTGGCCTGGCAGCAATACTCGCCCTCGCCGCGAGTTTTCTTGCCATCTCGTAGACTTGAGCAGCAAGTGCTTTCCCCAGCATACCCCAGTGATCGTATTCACTCTCTGGGCAGGCTCCGCTGTCGTACATATTGTCTGGGGAATGCTGAACGTCCTTAGACTCGTCGGGAACCCTCAGATCAGAGGGCCCCATCATCGCAGCATATGTGACGCGCGTTGGCACAGACCCTAAACTTCCAGCAACGCTTTTTGGTTCGGAGGAAGCTTTCGCTGCGCCCAGGTCACTAAACGCTCGGCGCGTGGAAGCTGTTGTATGGTATTGCCGCTTTTGATAATAGGACCAGGGCAGCTGTTGCCTAGCGAAGTATTGAGCACCCGAGCCCAATCTTTGTGCGATCAACTCCTTCCTGAGCTGCATCAGGGAGTCTACACAACGCCCGAGTAGCTGCAGCTGCGACTGCTCCCAGTGCCGTACGCGGTAGCAAAAGTCTCGTCGTTCTGAGCAGTCTGGCGGATGGTGGCCTCCGCAGGGAGTATCATGGTTGAGGAAGCCGCAGGGACTATCTTTTGCATTCTGTCGATGAAGTATAAGATCTTGCAACCTAACAAAGCTGAAGTTGCAGTCCGCACATGTATGACGATCCTTCAGCTCTTGGAGGTGTAGATCTAGGTGATGCGAAACGGCTGTGTCATTGCATTCGAATGGTTGGCGACAGTGTCCGCACACAATGTTGGTGAGCTTCCGCGAACGTAGAGTGCGGGTCATCTTCCCACTACGGCGACCTGTATACTGATCTTGTTCGAAGATATCGAGCTCGAAATTGGTAGCCAGCTCGATCGAATCCAACGTTAGTTGAGCCTTGAAAGCGACATCGTTTGCGAGTTCGGTATTATCGAGCGACAAGTCACATTGCTCTTCGACATGTGTTACACCATGCTGCTCAATTTGATGCCGTTGAAGGTCGTACAGTCTTGTACACGATACTGGACAGTCTGAACATGTAAAACCTAGCTCAGCGTGGTTGTCTTTCTGATGACGCTTAGTTTCGCGCAGATGGCGATCGAGTGTGAATGCTCTGCTGAAAGTGATGTCGTAATCGTGGCAGCGGAGTTCACCGGAAGCGATAGTTGACCCGCCACCTGAGGCCAACGAACGGCGTCCTTTCCTGGTTCCTTTAGGCTTGTGCGGTGGCATATCGAACCGTGCCGCCGAGAACCCCGTGTGCGATCCAGCCGGGATGGTCCTGGGTGGTACGTTGATAGGAGAGTAGGGGATAAGAGAAGTTTCGGCAGCGGCGTGAAAGAAGCCACGAGCAGAGGAAGGGGTATAAGGCAGAAGTGCCTGCGTCTTTTTGTCCTGTCATGGGGTCATTATATATATCACCCACCTTGAGATCCCACCCCAGACTTTGTTGCCTCGTCGGTGCTGCACCGCCCGGTACCGAAAGCCTGAGCACAAAATTGCTGGCGAGTTTGGTGTCTTGTGCTGCACCGCCGCATAGACCACTGCCACGGGCGCAGGTCAAGATGGCCACAACTGTGCTGAGCCGCTCAAGCGATTGCTGATTGGGAGCATTAGCTGATGTGAGAGTCCGATGGATGCACCGACGGCGATGATGATGTACATTTATATTTGGCAGAAGTGTAAGTGTTGTGGCGACGTGAAGTCTGAGCAAAAGGTGCGAGCTTGGACCAAGCCGCCCTTGGCGGCTTGGTCCAAGCTCGCACCGACGACCTCGAAAAGCATCAAGCAACATCACGAATACTGAACCACCCTTGCAACTCCCACAACACCAGGAAAACACCGACAAGATGGTAAGTGACAGATCCAGGCTCCAATCTGACATGACGACAACTCTGTGCGATTCGGACTGCGCTCGCGATGGCTGGGGTGGTGGAGAAACACGAAACTTGGAGAATGGCGTGAAGGACAGCTTCATGCTTGTGATAGCATTTGCAATGGGAGGAGGAATTTCGGTAGAACGCATGATAAACAACCACTGCATCGGAGATGGTATTGTCGGGTTGAAGAGGTGGACATGATGATGAAGGAGGATACATCGCGAGCGCAGCCGGACCACAGCCAGAGCACAACGACAACGACCACCAGCAACATAGGCTAACCCCGACATTCGCAACAGGTGAACATCCCAAAGACTCGCCGCACCTACTGCAAGGGCCGGGACTGCAAGAAGCACACTCAGCACAAGGTCACTCAATACAAAGCCGGCAAGGTACGATATGTGCCTACACCTTCAGCCGTGCCAGGATCTAACACCTCCACCAGGCATCTCTCTTCGCCCAGGGAAAGCGCCGTTACGATCGCAAGCAGTCGGGTTACGGAGGTCAGACAAAACCAGTGTTCCACAAGAAGGCCAAGACCACAAAGAAGGTTGTGCTCCGGTTAGAATGCACACAATGCAAGTACAAGGCGCAGCTGGCGTTGAAGCGCTGCAAGCACTTCGAGTTGGGGTATGCCGTATTCATGATCTCCTCGTAAGGAAAGATGCTAACATGCCGTGCAGTGGTGACAAGAAGACGAAGGGTGCCGCGCTGGTGTTCTAGATGGATGCATTACTCTCATGGCGTATGTCCCTTCAAGGCGGATCATGGCTGGAGGCTGCTGCTTTTAGCGAGATAGCACTCGTATGAAGCGAGTCCGCTCAACTGCAACAACAAGCACATGCTCTTCTGCTCATGCTTGGCATATCCAGGCCGCCATCAGTATCAGTATGTGGCCTGGCTGCAGCACTGTGTTGCTGGCACAGCGACAATCCAAGTCGACCAATAAAAGATCTCGAACAGTGTCCTCTCTTCCGATCCTGGCATTCATGCTGAGCATCACAGTAATTCATGAAAGAAGGATAACATTACCGGCACATGATGTCTTATCACGTGTAGGGCTTGCAGAGGCTCCCTGTAATGTAGCCTCATGCTTGTTCCCGTCGCTCACGATGGGGAGATCAGCTTGCCAGACGACTCCTTCGCGTGTATCTTACCCCGGGCATCCTCTTGGATCGTCCGCCTCACGAAGAATGCATGCATGCTTGCACTCATTCCCAATCATGCTCCACTTTCCAAGCATCTTCGAATTTCAAGCCCTTCAAATTGCATCCCCGATGGCCCCATTTCTCCGCCATGATCTTTTTCCCCTGCTCTGCCAACATAACGATCGACTGCTGAAAACCTTCAGCATCGCGGTAATAAGGTTCTCCTTGGCCACCCTGCTGGACACCCTGCCAACGAAGCCGATCGCCGTGGCCCTTTGCGTCGTTCAGGTCTTGTAGCTTGCCCTGGAGATGCTCAAATGCTGCACCGCCTCGGACGTCTTCGGGTAGAATGTCGGCCAGGGTTGGATGTAAGTCTGGATCGGAGTCGTCGAGACGCGGGTCGACCGGGTCACGATGATATAGCAGTTCTACGTCTTCTAGACTGCCAGCGACATCAAAGATGCGTCCAACGGACACGTCTCCTTGTTTGAATCCGGACATGAATAGCCGCGAATGCATATCACAATCCGTGGCGTAGTAGGGGATCATCGGATCCCAGCCCCCAACTTGTTCGAAAGCGGTGCGGTTCACCAAAGCCAGTCTATCATACGCGTAGAACCTGATGGCCCACCCGCCAGTTCTGCCTTGGTCATCGGGCTCGTCTCTCGTCCGTCTCGCCTCGCGGATATCGTCTACCGCGCGCATGTACAAGTTTTTGTACTCTCCAGTCTCGGGATCCTCCCAGGCTTCATTGCTGAGGACGGCAACGTCCATGTGGCCCCAGAAATAATGGTCCCACCCGTTTGAAATGGCGATATAAAGGAAAAGATTCTGTAGCTGAGCGAACGAAAGTAGTGTCGGCGCGGTTATAACATTCACTCCAAATGCATCTGTCAATCGTTTGTAGTCGAGGTACAAAGGGTTTTGCAGCGTCAACCGTCCCAGTCGATTGGCGTCCATCGTCCCCGTGTTCTCAACGACATAGATGTCTCCGGGTGGCCAGCCGGCGGCAATATAGGAGACGACGCATTGCTGTAGGAGCTCCCAGGTTCGTGCAAAACCTATGAAGAGGGGCGTGCTTTCGTTCACATGGGGCGAGGGTGGCGTGTTCCATGATGGCACCGACGGGAGGTCGGAGGGAGCCTTTGCAGAAGCTGCGCGAGGGAAGTGTTCGATAACTGGTGGTTTGGGCGGAGGAGTCGGTTTATACTTCCAATGTGGCTCGCCGGGCGGTGGTGGTTGTGGTCTAGAAAAAGATGAGGGATTATGGATAAAGTATGCGGAAACGAGTACCAAGAAAGCGAAACCGACGACGAGAGTGCTAAGACCCTCCGTGAACTTCGAAAGAGGCTGATGGCCATCTTTACGTGGTGTATGCGACGAAAGAAACACCATTCGAAGCAAAAAAGCGCAGCCAGTACTTACATGCATGGGTCGGACAAGGCAGCCAAATTATCGCAAGGCAGCCAAATTATTACAAGCTCAAGAAACAGATCTGCGGGATCAAAGCTTGAAACATCCAGGTTGAAAGCGGAGCGTTCGCTCAACAGTCCACCAATCAATCGGCCTCTACATGCGACCCGCGCGTGGCGGAGATCGGAAAACCGTCGCCAAAGGACGGGACGACCTCGGGACGGCACGTGCAGCAGACAAGACTTAAACCAAGCTTCAATACTTAAGCCAAGCTTCGTTCGCTACTAATAAAAGTTATACAACACGAATTGTCCACCCAGCCCTCGCTGGATTATTAGACAAGGCTGCGCTTTCAATTACATTGACGGCGGATGCCAGGCATTCAAAGAGGCCGCGTTGAATGAGTCGTAGGGGAGTCGTTGATCGCCAGGAGGACTTCTGTAGCAGAAGCCATGTCGAAGGAGGTGTGAATTGCTTGGAATTCGGCCACGTAGCAAAGGTTGATAGAGGCTGTACATTCACATGGTTATGTAATCGATGTAAGATCATGATAGTCGTTTACTTGATATTGGACAGTTGGAAAGTCGTTCACTTCGAAAGTGGAATGCCGGCCCAAATGAGATCCTGGTGCGCGTAGGTATGTATGTTCATTATATTCATCATCGACGGGTTAAGTACATGGATTAAACGAGGAGAAAGTACCGTCCAAAGGCGGTTGCCCGATGCTATCGCAAATATTGACGAGGTGTAATCCATTGTAAAAGTTCGCGCAAACAAGCTTTTCAACATATCGCTCGAAACATACTGTTCGGTCATGGCGGGTGTCCGGAGTCAACGATATCAATGTCGGAGATGTCACGTCGTTCAGAGGCCTGGGAGAGATCGTTGCTGTCGGCGACACTGGCGTAGACTCGCAATACCCAGCATTCGACAGCCGCATCATGGCAACATCTGCACTCGGTCGCCCAGACCTTGTCAACGACATCGATGGCCACGGGACAAGCGTTTGCGAACCGGTGCTGGGGTGACTCTATCCCTGCGCAGCCTCACGAGCAGAGTGCGACAGAAATCGATCGATTCGTATACAAGCATCCAGATATGACTGTCGTCTTCGTACGTGTACACCTACAGCTTCGTCTCCCAGCTTGCTGACATTGTGCTCAAAATTACCATACTGCAGGAAACGATAACGCCGGATCACCATTTGTCTTTCCACGTGGTTCGGAGCAGGGCCGGAGCGCGATCTCGATCAGAGTTCGACGGCGCGAAGAGGTGCACGAGTCTACCTCTGTCACAGCATTAGCAAAAAATCGGCCTCTTGTCTGCGTTGGATCGAATAACATCCACTCAGTCCGTACAAATGCCCGAAAAATGCCAAAGGATGCGAACGATATCTCCTCAACATTGGTTCCTGGAAATCCACACGACATGTCGTCAACGGCGTCTCTCAGGAACATACACTCGGCGGTGATTGGTCACAGATCATCAATTCTTGGAGCCGAGATCACTTCGAGTCCCCCGGGATGTGATCCCTGCAAGGTCTGGCTTTAACATCCTTTGGGTTGTGTCACTTGTGTGTGCCTCGATCAAAGTGGATTCTGTTTAGGCACATGCCGACGCTGTGCCGTGGTGGTGTCTGTCCTGTGTGAGGCGTCTCAAGTCTTTCGTCCTTCTGTGTAGCATACGTGTATAGCGCACGACGACACTGCGTGTTCCTCGAGTCCGACACCCTATATGCGCACGAGCCCGAAACGAGTCCATGCCGGCTATGTTACGACCACTCCCGCGACCTGTATTGACCGGACGACTGCGATAACCACCGGGATTTCTGGCTCTTTTCGTCTAGAGTAGATACGTATGGCCGAGTATGGATCGCACTGCACAAGGTCGAAGACGACCTCCCGGAGCGCAGCCGGCCTCGAAACCACCCGTACGATTAGTCCGAGACAAGAAGTCCACGAAAGAGCTTGCGCCTCGACCTGCCCCAGGCAAGATACGCGAAGCAAAAGACAGCAGCGAGATCATCCGAGTACCGAAAAGAGTCGAGGCTATAGCAGCAGAAAGGCCGAGTGCGGAGCGGCGAAGTACAGACGACGATCCGAATGCAAGACAATTTACAGTAGCCAATGTGGGACGCAATGGCACTGTATACCTCAAGCCGAGTCGGTTTCAGGTGCCTATGAATCAGAAACCAGCGACGCCACCGGGAACTGCAGATGGGAAGGAGGAGATACCTTTAGACTGGGCTGGCAGAAGGCCGAGTGCGATGTCAGGGACGTGGACGCCTCGATTACCACCTCCAAGAGGCTCAACTATGAATACCACCATGCCTATGCCTCCGCTGAGCATGGCGAACGGGCATGATCGGCGGCGGGCGCGGTCACACTCGTTCTCACCTATTGATGCTGCAAGAAGGTCGCCAACCTTCGACTCCAACGACTTCCAGATTCTGGTGAACGGTAGAGAGTCTGGACGGCCGAAGAGCTCGGTAGACCTGACGGATGGCATTCTCGACCTCCGAATACCGCACTACAAGCTGGGGACGCCACGCTTTAGTGACCGAGGGACAGCCTACCTCCACAACTCGATGTACACTTCGAACTCGGAGGACATGAGGTCCTCGGTCTTCTCGAGAGCAGAATACGACAAGTTATTTCCAGCGCCTCCCGGGAAGGAACATACCATCCGCACTCGAAATTCGTCTTCACCATATCTTCATCCTTCGCACGCAACACACTCTCTGGCACCTTCACGAACACCACCAACACCTAAATCCAGCTCCCCACTAGGCGACATCAACTACACTGTATACGACAAGGTCGAAGCGAGACTCAACGATGCAACGCTTGTACGGTACTCGCCAGCGACTGGACGTATTATTGCCGCAACCCCAGCAAGGTTGATCGCTCAGATCACCTCGCCGCTCTTTCTCGATTACGAACTACTAGCCGACTTCTTCCTAACCTATCGGAGTTTCATCTCGTCCTCGGAGCTTCTGGAATATATGCTAGCACGGATGAAATGGGCACTTTCGAACGACAGCGATGCGGGCAGGATTGTGCGCGTCAGGACGTTTGTGGCTCTTCGACATTGGATACTTAACTACTTCTCAGACGACTTCATTCCTATCCTGGAGCTCCGGCAACGATTTTGTACGCTTGTCAATCAGCTCACACAAAACTTGCGGCATCGACAAGATAGAGGTGGGACGGACATCAACGTGATTGGAGAACTGAAGAAGTGCTGGAGACGAACTTGTGCCGGATTCTGGCCTGTTCCTAATGCTCTAGACACTTCTCCAGACGCTGATATTCTTCCTGGGCAACCTTCTCCAACTCCTGGATACAGCGCTTCCTCAATAAGTCTGCCGCTCTCCGTTCGACCACGACAATCGCAACTTGATTTCCGCCGAAGCTCTGTGATACGACTACCTCCGGATATCGAAAAGGATGTGCATGTCAACTTTGCGCAGCCGACAAGCCCAGAGACACCCATGCAGCACGCCAGAACGGCCAGCATTCCGACATCGCCAATGAGTGAAGATAGTATGACTGTGTTATCCTGCTCTGTGCCGTTCTTGAGGAATATCATGCCTGGAAGGGATAAAGCGGCTCGACCAGCTGAACTGCACAGGAATCCGCCGCATGAGCGGTCTAGCAGGCCAAATCATGGCCACAAGCGTAGTGGAAGCTTTTCCGATGCATTGCGCGACAATAGACCTCCACTGCCGTCAGCGCAACCCGATGGGATTGATCTCCGCTCACTGCAGTCTCTCACCTTTACCGGCGGCTTAGTGCGCGGTCTTTTGCTACAGCCATCACCATCGACAGTGGAGTTGTTAATTCCGTTGAGCCCTGCGATGGATGTACGGACGCACGGATCGAGTGGGACGAGCGACAGCTACTTCCATGAGCAGCAGCTCCAGAGTGTAGGGATGAAAAGGCTTGTGGGCGATGTGCGGCGTGCTTTGAGTAGTCGGAGACCACACCATGACTCGCCGGCTTCAAGTCACCGCTCAACGAACTCATCCGACTCCCGAAGCTCTGGCAATGTGGGTGTGGTAGACCGATCGAGCGCGAATCCGACGTCGTGGCAGCAGCTGAGCGGACCACCGAGAGTTGATATGCTTGCTGAGAGGATCGAGAGCGCGTACAAAGATGCCTTCGACGATGCAGAGGTCGATATGGAGAAACAACGACATGCCACTCTTGGAGCCGCCGAAGAAGAAGACTTCACTATGAAAGAAGTCGAGGTAGAGGGTCGTGTGCCATCTCGACAAATGAGAAGGCTGGACAGCCACGTCACCACTGGCAGTCGATCTATTGTGATTGTTGACGATACCGGCATACCGGACATACCGAATATCGGCGCATTGCCATCTGTGAGTTCGTGGCAAAGCGGTATGGCGCCCAAGGCTCTATTCCGGAGCCCCGCGCAAGCCTATGAAGAATGGCAAGGTGCAGGATCTTACCACCGGAGTGGCTCGGCTACTGCGGTTGCAAGTGAAGGTCAGCGCGTCATTTCGGGAGAGCCAAATATGCACGACCTTCTAGCTGTCCCTTGGCATACAGAGCCGCCAGATGGAGAGATATCAGTCGGCTACGACCCTGCGCGCAAGTCGTCCGACGTCAACCCGTCGGCTTTCGAGCTACAGCCAGCACGCAATCAGCTACGGAGGCGACCTGGAGGTGATCTGAAAGCTGCAGACCATGTGCATGACCTCGAGCCTGCTCCGAAGCATCATCACGGAGACTCATATTCCACCATCACGCGCTCGATCCCTTCTGATACACCTCCTCATATGCTGAGTGGTACGCACTTCTCTGGACAAGGGTACAATGGCTGGCAGGTGACACAGCCAATCGCTCTTCTACCCACGCACTCGTCTGAGCCAAATATGCGAGCTTCTTTCGAACAGCAAGTCTCCCATCTAAAGCAGCTTCCGGAAGGCCAGCAAGAGGAAGGTGGCATAGAGGACGCACTTGCAAAGCTGGAAGGGAAGAAGTCGAGCGGCACAATGAGAGACTCGAACCCCGGTATTCCTCCACTGCCTCAGATCCAGCAGCGGGAAGGTCCTCGCTCGTCATCTGTTCAGTTCGCCCGGGTCAGTGCGCCAGGAAAACATACAGACTCGGCGGACGGATCTCAGGTCCTCAGCCCGATGACAGACAGGCAGGGTGCTAGCATCTACCGGCTGTCAGGATCTGAGGCCGAAAGCGAGCAGATGATGGGCCGGCCAATTCTCAGAGCTCTCAATCCCGATTCAATAACGACAGCGACCTCGAACGATTGTGCTATCGAAAGTGTTGACTTCACGGATTATCAGTCCACGCAGGTCGCTCACGGTGCCCAAGTTAGAGATACAGAGAAGATAAGGAAAGTCGAAAGCCCAGAAGTCCCCAAATTTGCCACGCCACAGGGCTCTTTCCTGCTCGACGACAACGAAAGCTTAAGTGACATATCGACCGAGATTGCAGATCAATCAGAAGACGACAGTCTTGGTGTCCGAAGTTTCTTCTTCGACGACACGCCAGCCGATGAGTTTGTGCCCACTTTCGCACCCTACAGACCACCTCCGACTCCGCCTCCGACCATTGGCCCGTCCACGAATTCAATGACTTCTGAGCCCTCTGCAAGAATGCTAGCTTCAGAAGTGCCCGACAAGAAGACGCTGAAGGAGGCTCAAAGCGCGCCCAAGTTGTTGCCGTCCACCAAGCAGGACCCGCGTTTCCAGCAGACGCCTGGCGAGCTACGACGGGTACATACAGCGCCTTCGCAGAAGCAAGTTGCGCATCTGCCGTTCGTGCTAGCTTTTGAGTCAGACGTCATTGCTGAGCAATTCACCATCATAGAAAAGGACGCTTTGGACGAGGTGGAGTGGCAGGATCTTGTGTCCCTGAATTGGCAACAGAGCCCACCTGTCGTCCGCAATTGGGTTGAGTACCTGCAGCACGAGTCGAATGGCATCGACATTGTCACTGCTCGATTCAACCTCGTGGTCAAGTGGGTCGTCTCGGAGTGCATGCTCACTGAAGCTCCGAGTGAACGAGCGAGATGCATCACAAAATACATCCACATCGCGGCAAGCTGCCATCGCCTACGGAACTATGCGTCAATGTATCAGATCACGCTTGCTCTGCTTTCAGCGGATATGGCGCGGCTGCACCAGACTTGGACTCTCGTGGCGCCAGCTGAGAAGACGGTGCTCGAACGACTCGAGAAGCTGTGCCAACCCGTGCGCAACTTCCACAATCTGCGGTCGGAGATGGAGGCAGTGTCGGCAGAGGAGGGCTGTATCCCATTCATTGGTCTGTACACCCACGATTTGATGTTCAACGCGCAGAAGCCGTCAACGTTCGATCCGCTGCCGCCGGGCAAGGAGAAGTTGGTCAACTTCGAGCGATATCAGACTGCGGCAACGATTGTCAAGAGCCTACTACGGCTCATCGAGGCAAGCTCGAAGTACATCTTCCGGCCGCATCCAGAGGTGCTGAGCAGATGTCTGTGGCTGGCTGCACTGGAGGATGCGGAGATCACGGCGAGGAGTAAGACGTTGGAGACGTGAGATCAGCTGATCGAATTTGTAGCGTTCTAGCACTGGCATTTACACACTTGAGATCTTTCTGAGAGGGACTGCGCAAGCACGGTATGAGATACAAGACCAAACTATCAAAGCATGCATACCAAAACCTCTCTCAACCAGGCTTAGCTAGCCACGAAAGTGGACTGCTACTGCTATCTCCAATCGTACGAGGCCTGTGAAGCCCCTGTCGTTCTCCCAGACGCGGACTGAGAAAGTCGTCGAGGAGTCGGAAGCTACCTTCCAAGGACCGAAATGTGTTCCAATGAAACATGTGGTACCCAACACGGACTTACCTAAGGGCCGGAGGCCATGACAACCATTTCTGCATATCCGCTTTCATGTCGCAGGGGCTGCTGTGCTCAAGGCGAGGTAAATATCGGGGGTCACAGTTTCCCATCCAACAATACCTTGTGCTTCATCCCCGTTGTACAACTGCGCGAGTGTTACGGACGCGGCTTGAATTCGGTTTCTCGTCGCCGGCCTGTTGGGTGTTACGCCCGTTTTGGCAAGCTGATAGTCCCCTTGAAGAGGCTCACTTATAGACAGTGTCTGCAGTGCTGAACAGGCATCGACGAGTGACTCGTAACTCGCTACTCATTTCAGGGTTGGATGAACGGCGAGAGTCATCAAGATCATCACAGAGTGTCTCAAGGCGTCCATTGCCTCAAAGACCGTGCAAACATGGGTTCGCATTTGCTTCTCGAACCGCTCAACGTATGTCGGAATTCGACCGGCTCCCTGTTGCGTGATCGCGCGCATGTCTCGTGCCAACATCTCTGCCGAGACGTAGCTGTCGATGGCACAGGTTGCAATGTTGATCAGGTTGCTGATGTGTCTGTAGGTACTGGTTAGGTGGGAGAAAGTGAGACGTGGATGTGGACATGAGCTTACTTGACTAGGCGGAAAAAGCTTCATTCGCTCCCGTGAGATCACTGGCGTCTGTCATCTCCTCGTCAGGCTGGGTGTACCTAGAGGCCATAGTACCGATCGGTGATTGGGGCGTCTTGTGTCTGCTAGTGGTAGTGAAGCCTGGCTGAGGGTTGAGTATGTTGATATCGAACGCAAGAGGGTGAGCAATCGTGAGAACCGGTTTGTGCTTGGAGGTAGTTGTTTGCTACAGCTGTAGTCATATGCCAGCTCCTGGTGATCATTGTGAAAGTTATCGTGGTCAGTTGGGAGTCAACACATGCGATCGATGATCCATCGGCCATGTGCTTGTGAACACTGCCATACGACCACATGTGCCCGTGGCAACACCAAGTCTCCGCTGCAACGCTGTATGGACACTCCGTATCATCGTGTGAGAGTATGAAATGGAATACATCGTACTTGCCGATTTCCTACCATGGCTCAGCCCACTACATCGCCCCGTGCCCACCTCAAGTTCACGCGAAACACGCAACACCCCGGCTCTGATGTCTCAAGACCCCGATGGCATTCTCAGGACTGTCTCTAGTTCAACATGTGCATCTAGACAACCTGTCGATCCAGTCGAATAGTCCCCGTGACACAACGACATGAGTTTCGGAAGATTCTCACGCAATTTCCCCGAGGCTTCCGTGCTGAGTAGGCTACCTTCTCCACCCCGTGGCAACATGTTGGCGGCGATGGATCCTTGTGACACCAGAGCACTGGCGTCCATAAGCTCACTATAGCACGGGAATCGCAGGAGGCTTTTGTGTATTGGAAGTGCCACGAGGGCACCGCGAGTCCGCATAATTCGACGACGCATATCCTGAAACGTTCGAATGTGGGCGAGTGACTGGTCTCTCCACAACTGCTCATCTGCTGGAAGCACTATCTTTTTGGAGACGGGGTCATCGTATATCGAGCTCGTTTCCTGGAGACGATGGCTTTCGGCTTTGTGCATCAGGTGCATGTTGTCTGCCAGGTCGCTGACCGAGACGTAGCTCGACACTGCGTTTGCAGAGGTCAGCACCAGACTGGTCAGGTGTCTGCGGAACGTTAGCCACAGTGTGCGACCAGTAGGGGTACCAAATCGTGTGTACTTGATCATAATGAAAGCTTCTATTCAGCTTTCGGAGTTTCTTGGCCCTCTGCAGATGAAGGTGTCACCGTTTTGGTGTGTTTGATTGGCTGCTTTCCCTTGGATGGTCCCGGTGAAGAAGAAACCGTCTGGGCCAACGAGAGGCCATGAGCCTTTTGGACAATATTGAGACCGGGTCGGTCTTCTAGCGATAGCCGTAGCGCGTCTAAGTCCAGAGGCGCATCCTTCCAACCCGGTGTTAGCTCTTCCGGATCGCCATGAATACCTAGTGTCGAGAGCTTCGAGAACGCCTCTTGGAGTTTCGCTACCTGTTTTGCGCTGGGCATTGGTACCAGATCCGAGTTGTACGGGGTATCGTCGGGTTTGTGGAAGGTCTCCGCGATGGGATCAACTGTGACCTCTCGAGCTGCTTCGAGAAGAGCCCGATAGCTCGCCTGCTCTTGGGCGAGGGTGGTGTGGCACGAAGCCTCCTCGAGAAGCTGGATTCTAGACCGGATCATCTTGTCTACGTCGTGAAATGCAATGACATACCTCTTCATGAGCGACCGGCAGGTGTGAGCATCCATGAGAATGTGATGAGGAGTTGGTCGAGGTTCCTCGTCAATCTCATACATGCTTCGCGCTAGTTCTTCCGCTGAGAGGAAGTTGGCGAGTGTGTATGCGGCGAGTTCCATGAGCCACACAAGGTGTCTGCACAAGAATATCAGCACACGCTTATGCAGTCATATGTTAAACCGACCTGACATTATACCAAGCTTCTCTCTCCGCTTTCTCAGACGCACTCTCAACCTTCTCATCTTCGACGTCGTAGAGCACCTTGCTCGCGGCGACAGCGGCTGCATCTCCAAATGGCAAAACCTTCGACGGCTGCTTCGCCTTTGCGGAGACCGATCCCTCCGCTTGCTGTTTCGGCTGCTTCTGGTTCTTGGGTGCCATAGTTTCGTGTGGCTTTGATGTCTGCTTTCAATATCGTGAGAACTTGCTGTACTGATGGTGTTGACAGGTGTTGAATACAACAGGCCAATTGCAAACGCCGAAGCTTTGATATAGGTCGTAGAGCTCGTTGTTTGCTATGCTTGAACTAGTCGGAGTCAGCCATCGCTCATTAATCATGCGCGATCTAACTCAGCAGGGTATGCTTGCTTGCACATGTCATCTACTTGGTCCTCATCTATGCCGGAACTGTTGCATATACCGCAGGTGAAGCATGAGAAGATGAGGTGAATAGAGTGGTGTGATGCATAAGAAGCAAGAGTATACTTACCGTAGTACCGTAGGCCATAGCCTCGCTCGCTGCACAACTTGACGCACAGTGCCTCCAATGTATCCACGCACGCAATCGGGCATACCTTTCGCCATCAGTTGTTTCCAGGCAAACTCGCTGCGGCTCATAGAGCGTTCGCGATTCCTATGACGCTGTGGAACTGTTGGCTCAAGTATTTCCATCCTTTGTCGCCTGAACCAGGGTCACTTGTATCCCGCTCTCCCAGCACAGCGAGTAGTCAAGCTGAAGACTTGAGCTTCTCGATCTCTTCCGGGCTGGGCAGTACCACTTTCCCGTTCTTCTCCTGTGGAGGTAACATTACTTGACAGATGGGTCCGGGGTGCTTGAGCTCTTGTACCGCGCACGCAAAAGCTCGGAAGCTGGACATTTCCTTGTGCATTCTGCCGGAATTCGGAAGCTCCAATATAACGTGGAGGTAACGCCAAATCAGCGCGATCGTGTCACGGAACGTGCGACTATGCGTCTTCAGGAGTTCTTCGCAGAGCTTGGAGTCGGCCGGAATCGGTATACTCAAACCTCCCTGAGCTTGCTCAAGGTCACGCATACCTCGCACCAACTCTTCGGTGGTGAGGTAACTTACCAGCGTGCCATCGACAACGGAGAAGAGCTGTTCGATGTGGCTAAGCGCGGTAGTCAGAACAAACATGATTTTCATCGTGGAGTGATTGACCGTACCAAACACACCACTGTGCGTCTAATTCGACCTTGAGGCTGTCATGGGTTCGTGTCTGTATATCCGCTAGACTATGCTTGAGCGCTTGCTCGGCCGCTGGGGTCAGCTTGGATGTCTTGAGGCTGTCAGCCGTAGGAAGGATGACAATGTCTTTGAGTAGAGCCATGATATCGTCCATTGATTGTCCTGCCTGGGTCGACTGCTTTTCTCTAGCCGCCGACGATCCCTCGGCTTGCTGCTTCTCCTCCTTCCTAGGTGGCATGGTTCTATAGCGATCCGTGGATGTCGGTCGTTGGTCGTTGCCTGTCTCAGGATTGGATATATCGCTGTTTTGAAGGAACTGGGGAGTTGTCTCGTTGTGGAACTGGGTATTGATCGGCGAGACCTTGATATATGGACAACGGATGTACGCTTGTCTTCGTAGCCATTTGCGAGTCAAACATCGTTTGCTGTTTGCTATCCTCGTAGTCAGTTCACCCTCGAGAATGAAGTGAACCATCACTTACTCGTAGCCTGGATTTGCTTGCGCGCAATATCTGCTAACTCCGCCATGCAGTGCACGTGGCATGGTTCATGTTCAACTTGAGAACTTCAGCATGAGAAGTAGAATCTAGCACCGTCAGTGGAGAAGATGGGTGTTCTTTCATTGCTACACGCGCAGCAGTCCAATTCTCTATCGCCGCTCCGTATGCCATTCTGAAATCTGCTCATACCTCACCTCCAGTCATGCTTCATAGACATGGAAGCCCAGTGTTCCGGGTTTCTGGCTGCGGTTTAAGATCTTTGGTCATCGCATTGAAAGGGATGAGAGACAAGAAGTTACCTAGCCAGACGCCCGTGACACTCAATGATAACCATAAATCACTTACCTCCCGCTCCAGACAGTACCTCCACCCAGACCACACATACAATATGCACACCTTCAACACCTTCAGCCAACTTAAGTAGTGTCTTCCGAAGCTTGAGCCTTGTCCTCTGAAGGTTGGGCCTGACGAACTGTTTCCTGTGAGATAGGAACCCGGAAAGCCGTCTCGTAAGACGTTCGGACCCGGAAAGCCGTGATAGCCGTGTCGGTGGACTTGCGAGCCTGGCGGGCAGTGTCCTGCGATGCTCGATCCGTGGGATCGGATGCTCCGACAGTGGGCTGTGATATCCCAGCCGTTTGCTGCGGTGCTTCGATCATGTCGTACGACACGTTAGGAGCTCTTCGCCTTTTCAACGATGCGCATTGATCCATCAATTCTTCCCATCCCTCATCGCCCGAATCGGACTCGTCACTGTCTTTGTCAAGGGACCCGCCAAGCTTCTCGAACCGGCGAACTGACTGCTTCAACATCGCCATGTCGTCCTGGCTGCGCGGTAGAATTCGCCGATCCTTTCCCTCAGGAGATCTCGTGGCTTGATGGATAGGTCCAGCAGTGTTGAGTTCGCTGAATGCGGATACAAGAGCCACGTAGCTAGACATATCTCTCACTAGAGTGTCGTGTATTGGAAGCTTAATGAGGTGTTCGAATAAAGGACACATCATATCGAATGTGTCTCTTATTATGTGGCTTTGCGCCTTCAGCATCGCTTCGGAAGACGTTGCATCTGTCGGGATCGGGCATTTGGTTTTGGGAGACACCACACCACCTGACCAGTCATCCTCGAGATGACGCATCTCTTGCATCAGCTCCTCGGTAGAGATAAAGCTCATGAGCGTACCTTTCATGCTGCAGAAGAGATGGAAGAGGAGGCTAAGACGAAGGGTCAACAGAAAGACTGCGAACCGGTAGGACATCAAACGTACTCGAGACAGCGCCATGCCTCCATCTCCATTCTCTCATCAGACCGCGTCTGGAGCTCGGGTTGCTGGGCCCTGCTTGCTCTGGCCAGGGCCTTATTGAGACGAGCGAAAATATCATCGTCTGGTTGCCGATCCTTTGCGGGCCTCTTGCCCTTCGCGGACCGTCCACTTTTCGATTCCTGCTTCTGCTCCTTTCCCGTCGGTTCCATGACTCTGTGTTGGTCTTTGTGGGGTCGGTATCTTTGTGGCGAGCAACTTTGCGCAATTTCACGATGGTGATGGAAGTCTGAAAGGGAGTCGAACTTCAGGAGTGTAAGATGTCGAGAGATCGTGGACGCCTTTGTATGCGAATCTGTTTGCTATGCCGGTAGTCACTCACGAGTCAACCACCATTTAATGTTTGCTCTTTTCGCAGTCAGCCAGTGCCCAACGTTTGCTACGTACGTGGTGTTGTAGGACATGAGGATCTCGCTCCGTACCAGCCTTGTGAACTGGCGTGCCCTCGCCATGCACTACCTCGACGACCTCAGGCGTTGAGCACTGCAGGGTTGGCTCGGTCAATCGATAAGGATAGCATGAGAAAAAGCCAGTGGGAGGTTTAATTCACCGTAAAGTAGTGAGTGCAGAATCGCCAACCCTCTACCACAATGGAGCTCGCTACATATCACTGTACATACCTTCCCTGACCACAAATGATCACGGTCCATACCTCATCTCTACCCTAAAGTCCCATGCAGATAGTTGAGTATTTCGTGTGGCAGGCTTGGATGGTCCGCTTGTCCTGGAGATTCACCGCACCGCCTCTTTGCCCTTGGACTTAGTGGTCGAAGAACCGCCCTGCTTGGCCGGGTCAGTCAGTTCATCGGGGAACAATCTACCGAAGCCAGCCCAGTTGTGAATAGGAGGTAATTCGACGTCTCCATCCGTCTCTTCCACGGCCTCTTTCCAACCCCGTAAACCCAACGTTGGGTCCTTCCGGCCCAAAGCTGTAACCCTTCGGGCCGCCGCGTGAACATCTTTGAGGGTCGGAAGGTCAGGGTAATCAACAGGACCCTCAGCAGGAACTGACCTAGAGCACACCAGACTAACGATTAGCACAGGCTCCGAAATTCCGCTGTAGGTTGCCAATCGCGCTTACATCACACCCCCGATCGGATCGCGAAGCAGTTCGCTAGCTGCTCGCATTAGAGCTCTGTAGCCCGGTCTGGCCTCCCAGTATTTGATGTGGCATGGGAATCCTTCCAAGACTGAGACGCTATCTTGTATCAGCGCAACAGTGGTTTCGAAAGAAATGAGATAGTTCAAGATCAGGTCGTTGCCTTGCTGTTCCTTTATCGGTAGCTCATGGCCGCCGCGGGAAGTGGCAGGCTTCTTGTGGACGTCGATGATGCTCAACGTCATTTGTGCTACCTCAAGGTAGGCCGTGATGGTGTGGGTCGCGGTGGTCATAAGGTTGACGAGGTGCCTGCAAGTAGTCATTAGCCCTGGCGAGAAGTACGTGTTCAGATGTCGGACTTACTTGACGATCCAATAAGTTGCCACTTCTGCATTGATCATCTCAGCCTCGAGCATTCTCTGGCTCTTTTGGGGCTCGGGACTACTTGGAGTCTCAGCGGACCGAGAAGCCTCCTCGTCAGCAGGTTCCTTTCCTTTAGCTGACAGCTCCTCCATCGTTGACGGGTCCTCATCCGCCTCGGGCTCGGGCTCATCCTCTACCGGGGGTTGGTTCCCCTTCGCCGACTTCTTCTTTTTCTTTTTCTTCGCCGAGGAGGACTTCTTCGCCGCCTGCTCTGCCACTGATGCGCTCGCTTCAGGCTCCATGGTACTCGTTTGAGTGCCAACGGTGACCATCCGAGTCGCTTCAGGCTCCACGTTAGTCGTTTGAGTGCCAACAGTAACCATTCGAGTCACTTCAGGCTCCACGGTAATCGTTTGAGTGCCAACAGTGACCATCCGAGTCTTGAAAGTGATGGAAGGGTCATCGGTACTGGTCATCAGAGATCCCGTGCTCACATGGACGGTTTTCGCTGGATCCACGAGAAGTCCCATTTGAGTCCCAACACTGACCATCTCAGTTTCGATACCACCTAGCGAAGCAACATGGTCAAGGCCCTCGATAACGATCTCTCTACCCTCTGCGGTTGGATCAGCCGTCAGACGCTGCATTTCCTCAGTAAGCTGTCTCCAGAAGTTGACTCGTCTCAGAGCGTTGTCTTCCTCTTCCCTTGTAGCTTCCAAAGCGGTCTGGGGAGGCATCTCCGGCTTGTACACATTATACACCCCATGAGATCTAGCCAAGAAGTCTTTAACCTCCTCTGCATTGAATTCGTCATCAGAAACGTCGTCATCTTGTGACACAGCGTATGTGCTCGTCTGAGTAGTCGCTTGGTCTTGTTTTGCCGGAGCAGTCTGCAGAACGTCCCTCCATGGAGCGTCCAGATTGCGGTCTCTCGCTGGAGCATTTCGCGCAACTTCTCTCCACGAAGAGTCCAGGTCGCGTCCCCTCGCTGGGGTCGCTGGCGTAGTTTGCGGGCCTTCTCTCCTGGGAGCGTTCAGCTCGCGTTGCCTAGCCGGGCCGCTTTGACGGCTTTGCCTCTCCTCAGCATCCTGCTGCATTTGCCTCTCCTCAGCAGCCTGCTGCATTTGCCTCTCCTGAGCGGCCTGCTGCTGCCGTTTCTTTGCGTCACGCCTCTTCTGAGTACTCGAGGAGCCCGAGCCTGGGGGCGGTTCTGGCCTCACCCGAGGCTCTGGCATCCGGGCTGCCCTGACCAAAGCAGCCCGTTGACGTTGCATTGATGCATCGTAATCAGCTTGCGTAAAGTAAGCTGATGGATATTCCCTGGCCGGAGCAGTCCATGAGACCGTGTTGGTCCAGAAAGTCTCAGGTTCTACCTTTGCTGGAGCTGGCTTCACCTCTGCTGCCCGATCGGCCCAGCGGTCAGGAGCAGCCTTTTTTGGCGCTGCCGTCGCTTGCCCAGCTGCTTGACCTGCATTTACCATGGGTCGTGCTGGAGCCTGCTTAGGTGGCACTGGCGCCGCAGGTGATTTCTTCTGCCTCTGATCCTCCTCCTCTGCTACCTGTTCGTCCCAGCTGAGCGGCGGAGCAACACGGGCGTCTGCCTCCGCCTGGTCAAGTGCTAGGGCTGTGGGTCGATCTACATCTGCCTTAGATGCAGCTGCCTTAGGTGGCATAGGCACTATGATCTTCCTGGGTGCCATGGTGTTGTGTTGTTGGTATGTTGTCTTGACTTCGAAGTGTCGGTGGTATTGTGTCGAAGTGTAGATGGAAAGTATCGAACAAGAAAGCGTGCGAGCGCCCGAGGGTTCTTAAGCAAGGATCCTGATTGTTTCCGATTGTTTGCTACGCTGGTCATTCGTAGTCCGAGTCACTTTCCACTTTCTCATTTCGAAGTCGAGTGACCGACACTCACCGGTGAGTATGTTTGCTTGGCCATATGGCTTCTCCGGCTCAGATGAGCTTTTGAAATGTGGACCACCACCCATAACATAGCATAAATGGAAAGAAAATTCACCTATCTCGAGCATCCATTACTTACGCTGCCGACGACATCCCACCACAAATCAAATCTCAATCTCAATAAGGCGGCGGGGCATCCTTCGGACTCTCCAGAACCGCCTGTACGTCAGTATGTGCAGTCTTCCACCCCACAACGCCCTTCCCAGCATCCCCATGACACAGTGCCAGAAGCCTACGACCCTCAACTCGTAGCTTATTCAACTCCTCCAAACTCGGCACGATAACGGCATCGGCATCGGCCTCGCTGTCGTTCAGACATATACGCAATCCCTGGCCAAGGCATCACCTTCTCCATTGCGGTCTCTAGTATCCCTCCGGTGCCCGTTATGCGATCCAGGTCGTCGGCCGCGTCCACGAGAGACCGGTAGCTAGCCACAGTCCGACAAGTGCTGCTGGTTGGGAGTTTTCGGGGCGCAATCCTAGTTGGCTGGATCGCATGGTAGATCTCCTTGAGGGTGCGGAGGTGTGTCTGCATTTGGGCTTGCCAGAGCCTTGCATGGGTTGGAATCTCGAAGCTGTAGTTGTCTGGATGAGCTTCGATATGCAGCATATTGCGCGCTAAGACTTCTGCTGACGTGTAGCTTGTAAGCGTAGCACTGACAAGGTGCATGTAGCTTTGGAGGTGTCTGCAGCCGGATCTTAGCAGATGTATCATAGGTTTGGCATTGACGTACTTGACCATGCAAATAGCTTCCCAACCACCTTCGCAAAAGTTTTCGATGGACTTCGCAGTCGAAGGTGGGATTATTTCAAGCTCTTTTGGCTTTGCGGTCTGATTTGCTGCCATGTTGCTGAGCTTCTGATGATTTGACTCGGTGTTGGTTGGTTGCCAGTATTGTACTCGGTGTGGTATTTGTGGTAGATGCAAGCGACATCGAAGGTCTGAACGCAGAGAACGTCTGTCTTTGGGTGGCCAGTCATTTGAGAGTCTGGTATCACTCACCGCGCTCCAAATTTGCTTGCTACAGAGCGACGCTCAACGCACAACACAAACGCCAGTAACGCCGCGCCATCGTAGACCACGTTGACAGACGTCTACCTCTTCAGCTGAGCAAACCTCTTCGAGAGCTCATCGACATCAGGTATCTTGCCTCCAGGTCCTCCCTCGGCCTTCTTGCCCCCGTTGGCCTCTTTGCTCATACCAGCATCAACCATCTTCTTGCTCGGCTTGAGGTCCGGAGCACCAGGCAGGCTTGTGACTTTGGGACGCACGTTATCAGTGCTCGGTGACGGCGGGTTAACAGATATCGGACTCCTCGGACCCAGATCTCGCGGTGGCGTAGCTTTGCTCAAAGCTTCCGTAGTCAGCGGCGCTTCAGAAGCCTTGACCTTCTGACCCCCAGACGGACTATCATCGTCCTCACCCCCCTCCTCATCATCATCCCCCTCACCCGTCCCCGCCGCCTCAGCCTCCCTCTTCGCCTTCGCCCCCTTCGGCCAATCCACCCCATAAGCCTCCGCAATCGTAGCCAAGTAATCCTCCACAAGCTGCTCCGCCGGCGGCTCCACCCTCAAGCGCCCCGCCACCCTCGGACTCACCCTCCCGTCAGTATTCTCCATCGCCGCAAGCGTGAAATCCTTCCCATACTTCTCCGCCAACAACGCCCGCACCAGCGTCAACTCCTTCACCCCCTCGATCTTCGGCGCCGCGAAGATAATGCTCTTGACAGCCTCCTCCAAACCGGGGTCGCATTCTTTGGATTCGAGCATCCCGGCGCGCGCGATCAGGAGCTCGCAGTAGAGTTCTATGATTTCGAGGAGTTCGGTGTTCATGTCGGAGCGGATGATGTTCTCGACGCGGATGCGGGCGCTTTCTTCTTTGCCCTGCTCGAGGAGTTGGGCCATGCTGCGGCGGGATTGCTTTGCGAGGGCGGAGTCTTTTTGTTGGACCATGCGGAGACGGGAGATGGAGAGTTTGAGTTGGACTTTTAGTTTGTTTGTTAGGGTTGATGAGGGCGCCATGGTGGGCGGTTGGGTGTTGGGTTGAGGGTGTGGTTGTTTGGTAGTTGGATTGGATGTAGAGAGAAGTTGTAAGGTAGGTCAAGTGAGGTGTGAGAGGTGAGGTGGGGTGTGTGGCTGTGCTGTACGAGGTCGAGGTCGACTTCGTCTGATCTTGTGAATACGACGTTAAGGGAAGCCTTAGAGGACCCTCAAGAGCATCAGAGTGCATGTTACAGAAGATGTGACGATGTCAAGGAATGCTGTGAAGCGGTTTACGTTACGCGAGCAGAGAGCTTAAGCCGTGCATGAGATGTGGTACACGATGCATTCGTAGTATTACAGTACCGCTGTATGCAGATCTATAGCACGCCTCCGCTTCCGATCGCAATGCATGAGTAACAGCAGCCTCTACCAGCCTTCACACCAAAGCCGACTCGTTAGACAATGGTCTCCAGCTTCCGCGCATACCCCAGCGTGTTCTCGATCACAACATTGCTGCTGCTCATCACGTCCTTCTGCGCCGCAAGCATCTCCTGCTCCTGCTCCGGGAAGTATATCCTCCCCTCTTTCGCCACCCAGCCGCGGGACTGAGCGAACTGGATGACCGCGCCCTCCGAGTCGAGGAACAGCAGGTTCTTCGCATTCGATATCGGTAGCGACGGATATGCGCGCTCCGAGCATGATGCGATCTCGGAGCGGATGGTGTTGACGAGGACCTGCACAATTTGTCAGTACGTTAAAAGAGATAGCGTTCCTGAACACATTTACCTCAGAGAAAACGCCAAATTCCTCACTCGGCACCCTCTCGCCCTTCGTCTCACCCCACACCTTATCGTAGCTCCCCTCCATCAACGCCTGCTCCAGCCGCACGGGATACTGAATGAACTCATCCTTCTCGATCTGCTCCTTCCCACTGCTTGCCTCCAGCCCCTCCAACACGGTGTGAAAGCCCGCGTAGTCCCCAACACTCAACAGCAGAAGCAGATACAACCCCGTAACCTTCCCCTGATTGCTCTGCCTTCTGCTACCTAACCGGTCACTCGGCAGAGAGTAGAAAGGCTGGAGCTGCTGGAAATAGCGGGTGAAGGCGTCGGTGTCCTGAAGCCGTATGCTGATGAGAGCACCGTATTCGAGAAGTGAGGCTGCGAGAGCGAGATGTTGTGGTTGTGTCTGTTCGGTTGGTACGAGGGCGTTGAGGTTGAGGAGGGCGAGTTTGGCACGTGAGAGCAATTTGGGTGCTTCGGAGAGGTTGTTTGCTTTGAGGGTGTCGAGCTGGGTGAGGATCTGCTTGAGCTCGTTTTCTGCCATATTGTCTTGCTGTTGGAGAGGGAGTCTGAGGTGTGTTCAAGTGTTGACGATGTGATGCAATGTGGTCGGGTGATCGGTGCTGTTTCGATAGAGGAGGTTGACGATGATCACCGCTGTTTGAAGGCGACCAGAACCGGGAGGCTCTGCGGGCCGAACCCTACTCACGACCCCTGGAATGTCCAATCACGCTAGAGATTCCGAGCAGTTAACGACGACGAAGATTCCAGGCATCCTACCTATCTTATCGCAACATTTTATCAACGAAACCTCGCGTCTAACATGAAGTCCTCGGCCGCCATGTATGCCCGTATTATTTTGCTGTGCTGATTTGTCAGAGAAGGCTCGGGGAGAGGTGTGCTATCTGCGTTGGCCACATCGCTTGACACAAGACAACACAACCAGGAAGACCTACGTAGGAAGCCTATATGATGGCTGAAACCGTGGGAAATCAGAGCTATCCCTCTGCGCGCGCGCTCATCCTCACACGGCAATGAGTGCGGAAAATGCAGGTGCTGCAACTTGCTGATGCACTGCAAACAGTTTTGCGACTTTCTGATAAGCGAGACGACCCAGGTCCCAGAAGCGCGATTGAAATCTGGCCATTTAAGATCCATGAGATCCGGCTTACCAGGTGTGAAATCTGATTTTCGAACTCTAATGCTCGATAGTATAGCCCCACCCCATCCCTCTCTGCTCACGGCATATAGCGCAAATTCAACTATGAGGCATTTCGAATCTAGTTGATGAAACGTTCAATGCTTGCTCTCGTCCAAGGGGAACTCGCTCATACTCTGGTTGTCTCCCCTACAGTCCCAACGTTTCGCATAGGTACGTGGTCAGCGAACCTT
>JAABUL010001957.1_pt1 | contig 36354 bp, 33 predicted proteins | sample 5559151 | NCBI WGS metagenome assembly JAABUL01 (sample SAMN10711876, study PRJNA513368) | rock metagenome | isolation source: Antarctica rocks | place: Antarctica: Victoria Land, Pudding Butte sud | reverse complement strand
GTAGGTGGTCATGGTGGTCTGATTGGCTCAATTTGGGTGGTACCTGTAATTTTGAAGACTTCCCGGCGCCACGAGTGCTCATCTGGCCAACCGAATTTACCACGCCATAAGCTTGCATACGAAGTACTGTACGTAGTATGGATTACTCGTACTTCCGTACATAGTATGCAATCCGGTGGCGGGTGGGCAAACATCTAGGTATCACTTCTCTCGCAGGTCACAAAATAACCGGTAATCGAGATCATCGAATCTCCAAGCAAATTCAATCACGCGGTATATATTAGCCACAACCCAGAGGCTGGCAGGTTGCGACGTCTTGAAAGCGACCCTTCGGCTTCGGTCTCGCCGATGAGTCGAAAGCGCACAATGGAGCCAGGATGGTTGGATGAGAGGAGATCATGTTTTACCCTCCGCCATCTCTGGCGCTCTACGACTCTTTGGCTTTTGCTGTCCTTTTCGCTCGCTTGGTACATGTGTTTCCGGTATTGCGCGATTGCCTCTGCTCGTGATCCGACAACTTACTTCTTCGATGAGAAAAAAGGATACCAGCGATCGTATTCCATCGAACGCGAGAAGCAAGCTTACGCATATCTTGGGAACCTCAACCACACCGACTCGTCTGGTCCACCACATTCCGAAAACCCATCTATGTGCATCGGGGTGGCCACGGTTGCGCGCCCTTCAAAGGAACAGTATGTCAGAGGTACCGTAGGGTCATTGTTGGAAGGTCTTTCGGACGCAGAGCGTGCCAAGATATACCTCATCTTGTTCATCGCCCACACAGATCCGTCTGTCCATCCGGTCTACCATGAACCATGGCTGAAAGCCGTCTCCAATAGGGTGCTGACTTACGATGTATCCAACACTGACTCAGCCCAACTGCGCTTGTTTGAGGAAAACTATCATCCACGGAACAAATCGATGTATGACTACGGTTATCTTCTCAGCAACTGTTTGAAGACAGGTGCGGAGTGGATTACAGTCGTTGAGGACGACGTTATTGCAAGAGGAGGGTGGTATAACTTGGCTATGTCCTCATTGCGGAAAATCCAGGATCAGGTGGGGGATGCCAATTGGCTGTATATGAGGATGTTCTACACAGAAGCCCTTCTGGGCTGGAACAGCGAAGAATGGCCGCGGTATCTCGGCTGGTCCTTTCTCCTGTTCGTGGTCTTGCTATCTGCGCTTATTGGATCACGTGCTCGCTTGCCACTTCTGCGACGACATATCTCCAATTTTCATGTCGCTGTCATTTGCTGCTGCTTTCTACCCGCTTTTATCAGCCTTTATTTCATGGCCGGCCGCGTGACCATGCAACCCCCGCCTGCTGGCGTCAGACTAATGTCACGCTTTGGTTGCTGCTCGCAAGGCTTTATCTTCCCCCGAAAGATTGTGCCACAAGTAATTGAACGAATCAACAAAGCTATATACGAAGACTATTATATCGATATGCTCCTCGAACGTTATGCGGACACGGAAGACTTGGCTCGCTTTGCTCACTTTCCCAGCCTTCTACAACACGTAGGCACTAGAAGCTCGAAAGGCTGGGGCTACGACGAACATGCCGGAGAAATATGGAACTTCGAATTCGAGACATTCTCACCATGAGAGATTACAGCAGCCGCTAGGTAATGGCCGACTCTGCTTGAGCTTTCGAAATATAACGCCACTAATCAAAGTTGTTCTTCAAATGTAGGATACAAATATTGCCCAGATTCGCAATGATGGGTAATTGAAATCACTCTCTCGAATTAGAATCTGCGCTGATTGATCAGGAAGAATCAGTTCAAACGGGATCAAAGAAAGCATGAAAGATATCACCAGGATGAAACACTTGAAGACCCTATCGCCCTGCAGTATGCCATCGCCAGCTCGCCAATACTCTGTGCCAAATCCATGATCAACACCAAAAAGTACTCCAAATGCTTGGTGTCAGCACGTGAATCCGGACAAACTGTATCCAAGCGACCCGACAAAATGTCTGCCAAGTACCTATCCCTTCAGAACTGTTACTCAAAACATGACTCGATGGTTTCGAATCACGCGCAAAAGATACAGGGCCAGGAACATCGCGACAGGCTATCAAGGCCTGCCTTTTATAGAACCTCCGGAGAATGTGAATCAAAACCCTCCCTAGTCTTACCCATAATGAAAAACGGTCTAAAAGAAGCCGTTTTTTATTCCATCTATGAGACATCGAATATACCCATCAACCTGCACAATCACGAAACACCCCAGTCTACAAGCGCATTATCTATAGAAAGAGGTATAGTATAATCCAGTAACCTAATCATCACTCCACCTCCCCGCCTCGATACCGAGACCTCCACCCCAACGCCTCAAACCCACCCAAAGCCATCCCAAAGCCTTACCCTCCCCACCACATCACCAATACCCGTAAAGAACAAAAAAAGTCCCAGTACAGAAACACGGGGCTTCCAACCCTCAAGACCACCAAGCTGCGGAAGAAAAAAAGCTTCTGCCCCCCTCGTGCAGCCTGGAGAAGTGGGGGGTGGTACTCGTACTCTTACATATCTCTACGACTTAGGGGGTCCCGGCATACTGTACCTAGCTTTTGGCCTCCTCCGTACTGAGCATTTCCCTCTTCCGTTCCAATCCATTTTATTTGCCTTGCAGCACCAAAGTATCCGGACATGATTGCTTGGCCGGGAGGATTTTTCCAGGACATGCTGCCTATGAGTTTTAAGAGGATTTTAAAAGCCATGGTTCAAAGTGGGCTCTAGAGCCGGTATGTATATGCAACATATGACACAGTGGAGACGTCGAATTTGGAAAAAGGTATCTAGATTGTTGTCATCAGAGCCGAGATGTAATCCATGTTCAGTTTCAGGGCTTTGTAATACTGCCCTGTTCTCAATGGTTACATGCACGGAATAACCACGAGGATAACAGATGAGTAGTAGGCACCTGAAGGCAACAAGCATTATCCTCTCGAATATTTCCTACCCCAGGCCCTAATAGGCGTTCCGTGATTGATTCGAATACTCGATTCATCTAGACCATACATATATACAGCAGTCCCCATTTAGAGCAACAGCAAATCGCCATTCCCTCCCCCGACTTGAGGCTGGTATACCTCCTGGGGGTAATTCTGATTCACTACATACTGCCGTTCCCCTGCCAAGCCCATGGTTGGGCTTCCTCCAAACCCATCATCACTCAGATTCATCGCGGCCATGTTGTGTGTATTCAATTGGGAGAAATAGGCATCGGCAGCATCGGCAGCAGCCGCAACATTTCCGTTGGCAGGCGCCGGTCCTGCTCCGGACCCGCCTCCATTCACTGAAGGAAGCGAGCTTTGTGCTTCCTTTGCAACGTGAGTAGGTAAAGTATGTTTCTGCAGAGCAGGGCTATCGATAAGCTTCCGTACTCGGGCTGATCGGAAGACTTGTTGCACAGGCTTGAGATAGACCGTAGCCAATGTTCCAACATTGAGGCACATTTCCTCCAATGTGGCAGGGTCGAGCTTTTCCGATTCGGCCGTAATTGCTGGCTTCTCGCCCATTACTATTTGCTTTGCGATTGCTGGATCCGACGAGAGAAGTCGCCAATACATGTAACCTCGATCCCGGAGATCCGGGTTGTCCGTCTCTTCGGTAGCCCATTGGAGAACTTTAGGTACTAATTCCTGGCCTTTTGTGGGGCGTTGTATGAAGAGCTTAACTGTTGCTGTGAGCAAGGCCAGTTGAACCTCTACCGGCTCCTCCGCGAATGAATACAAGAAATCATCCAGTAAGACGTCCGAATTGTCGATTCTGTCGGCGTATTGGCCAATGACCCATATCATTGCTGCTTTCGCCTCAGGCTCGTCTAGGGAATCGAGGTTCTCGCAAAGTGTAGAGATAATAGATTCATACTGGTTTGGGTACTTTCTGAATATATTTCGGATTACCACCGTCGCTTCTTGAACGATGTACGAGACCTTAGTAGCGACCAACTCAAGGAGGGAATCTATGCAAAGTTGTGCTGCTGGCTCGATTTTGATAGCCAACTTGCCAATTGCTCTGACTGATTTGCGGACGAAGTGCACGTCTATTTCAGTAGCGTACCTAATACAAAGATCAGCTTTTCGTCTCGGATCTATTGGCGGAGGTAGCATACTCTCTTAATTCCGTCAAAACTTCCTTTATGTTCTTTTCCGACGCCAGCATGAAAATCAGCTCTAACTTCGTAACCTTGACGTAGATGGGATCATTGTATTTGCAAAAGAAGACTCGTATATCATTTCGTAGGACTTCAGGTCTTCGCTGGAGAATTAGCAGAGCATTACGAAGCGCAAGGTATTGAACTTCTGGCCCCTTCGCTAGTAATGTTACAAGTGGTGGTGAAAGTTTGCGGCAAAGGGAAGAAATGTGCTTTTCGTCAGCGATGTAGTTCATTAGATATAAAACTACACGGGTGCATGTAAGCACCACAGCTGAATTCGAATGGGACAAACGAGGTGCAATTCGTTCAGCGAGAAGCAGTGCTTCTGCAGTGTCTTGGGGAACGTATGACATGAGTGCTTCTAATATGTAGGTCTGGCCCCATCTGTAGCATTGTAAGCCCTGACCTGTGGCGACGGGTGGAAAAGATGTACTCTGAGCAGTCTGGTAATATCTGTATAATCTTGGAAGCGCTAGCATAGTCGATAGTAAGCTTGATGGTTTCGCTTCTCTCCCAAATATCCATCAAGGCTGCTAGAGCACTCGCAACCACGGTGGGATTGTCATCTCTGAGCATGCCGTTAAGTCTGTCAATCAGGTCTGATGCCTCAACAAGCTGTCTGTCGTGATCATAAAGCTTTGCTACAGTGAATGCCGCTGTCTTGCGGACGTAAGGATCCTGGTCTTTGAGCAATACTTTCACAGGTGGTACAGTGGCCTCAACGAACTCGCGGACATGAATGTAGGACATCGTGCGAATGGCAAGCGCTCTTATCAAGGGATTTGAGTCATCCATATCCTATAAAACGTTGTACGATTAGGCGATATCTAGATTCATAAACAATCGAACAGACATACAGTGACAAGTACAGGAAGTGCTTTCAACGCAACCTCTGGCTTCACCCGGGCGTAGTTGACTAAGAAGAGAAAGCACCTATAGACTGGTCAACAAATTTACGACCTATGCTGCTCAGTAGCTGAGAACCTACATCTTCTTAATTTCCAGACTTGGGATTTGCATGCAGCCGATGATATCGGGGAATAATGCCACCATATCATTGTTGCTCATTGTCATATTTGCCACGACTTTCTTGAGGGCGATCTTCTTGGCCGAATGGTTCTTGTCTTTCTTGCCCCCACTCGCGAGCTCGAGTCGCAACTCGGCAACCTTGCCCTGCGCTTCGTCAACATCTCTTTGAAAGAATGGTTTTCGAAGGGGAGGGGGAGGTGTTATATCCTCGACATGATTGGCAGTTGCTGTTCTTGACATGATGTAGACTAAGATACGATGATTCAAGAGCGGCTGAATTGAAAATCAAACGTTCTTCTATATACTCCGTAGTCATGGAAGCTTTACCATCCCAAGGAATAGACCCGCAATCATCTTTCAATTGGAGATTTAAAAACACGGTAAGGAAAGTGCGTCTTATACGGAGTGAAGAAGGAAGGCACGCACCCTCGCGAAAAGCTTCGCATCTCCTCCTGAGCTCATTTTGGATGAATCCTTTGCGCTGGCCTGGCCAGGGCCTATACCAAACATCAAATGATTCTCTCCATTATGCACAGGCCGTAATGAATGTAGTATATATTTTCCAAGAGGTTAACCATGCTATGTTCAAAACAACATATTCCGTAGACATGAGATGATTGTCCCTTTGACCGAATAAATAGCGGCGCGGCGCGGCAGGGGCGGAAAGCCATAGGGCTGACCCGTGGAGCTCCATTTCGACTTCATTGAAGCATCACTTTACCAATACATCTTTATCTTGTCACTCTCAAGACTTTGATATGGCAGCAAATATGTCCTCGCAATCTCTACCGCCACCACGATGGGTCACCGACCTCACCAATCCTCCAAAGCCCAGACCTAAATCATCCAACACCCCTGATCCGCCGGGTTATTCAGCAGCGCTCAGCGGCAAGGCAAGCTCCTCTGACCTTCTACCTCCCAGACCTGGTGCTAATCCATCTCAGCGCGCTGCTGCCAAACAACTCGCCCAACGCAAACCCCCAACCCCTGAAGAAACCGATACACTCAAGATAAAAAAATCATGGGAACTCGCCCTAGCCCCCGCCAAAGCCCTCCCCATGAATGCCATCATGATGTACATGTCCGGCAACAGTCTCCAAATTTTCAGTATCATGATGGTATTCATGCTCTTCAAGAATCCTATCCAGGGGCTACTGCAGACAAATACTGTTTTTACGAGGTTTGAGACGGAGGGGACACGGAAGACGCTGTGGATGGTCAAGGCGATGTATGTAGCAATGAATCTTGTGGCGTTAGGACTAGGAATATGGAAGGTCAATGGAATGGGATTGTTTCCCACGACGAGAAGTGATTGGTTGGCTTGGGAGACGGAGAGGGTGCCGCTGGAGAGGGCCGTGTTTGCGTTTAGGTAGGAGAGGACAGGAGGCTTTTCGTTGCTACGATAATCTATGCTAGCCCACATATCTGGCAAAACCGACATAATACCTTGGATACCGATGCTTGCTAATATGTTCGTTCCAGCCTACCTCCACTCGACCTCTGCAAGTCTAGAAAGTTGACGTCTCCGATACTGCACCTGAGTAATTTCTTGTGGCGAAATCATCCGTCTGAAAGACTGCCCACAACTGCACCCCTTAGATATCTTTCTTAACCAAGTCTTCTGTTCTTAGGATGCCCGCCTGAATGTTCATCTCAATGTCCACCGGAAAACCCCCCCAAAAACTCCCCCGAGAACCCGCCTGAGAACTGGCCTAGAAATATTGTAAGCGAATCTGAGACCTCACCATCTAAAAGCAGTAACCTACCCGTTGACGAATTCCTCCTCGTCCACTCCTCATTCAACCGTCTCTCCATCTCCTCCCTCGCACGCTCACGCTCCCGCCTCTGCTCCTCAAATTGAAGATCCCACCCATGTCTCGCATACAAGAGTCTTGTAGCAGCGGAGTCTGCCTCACTTGCCGCTTGGCGTTGCGCTGCTCGTATTCCTGCTGCTCGGTGCTGAGCTGCTTGAAATTCTGCTGCTTGGCGTGCTGCTGCTTGCTGTTGCGCTACTTGCTGTTCCGCCATTTGTATCATAGACTGTAAGTTGGCGATATTTGCCTGCTGCAACTGCATCAGGATCTGTGCTGCCTCGATCATCTCTTTGTTTGGTTCTGCCATCTGAGGTGCCGTGCCGTAGACATCGGCCTCCACTCGGCGGATGTTCTGCATCATCCTCTCAGCTTTCTGTTGCATTGTCCTCTTAGCTTCTGTCTCCTTTGCCATACGTGCGGCATATTCTTGTGCATCTAGACGCCGATTTGTAGCTGCTCTGATGAATGCGATTGTTTCACGCCTAATGCCTTTAGGTGACTGTGGTGGGTTGTTTTCCGCCGTCTTCCTAGCAGCAAATTCTTGGATTCTCACTCTCTCGGCTTCAGCTTGCCTTGCGACTTCATGGTGCGTGAGACCAACTCCAAAAGGCAGGGGATGTGTTGGACTATGCGTCGTGGAATCTTGCCTAGCAGCCATGATCTCTTGGGCGTGTGCGACAGCTTGGCTTTTTGTGAGTGCTCTTGGCCTAGTTGGGACAAGTGGATGATTGGGAGGACCTCGGTGAGGTCTTGTTGAATGGAGTGGTAAAGTACTTAAGGTTGTGGCCTGACGTGTAGGAGTGTAAAAGTATTGTGTGAAAGTTTGCGATCCACGTGTCAGAGTTGATGGCTCATGTGTTGGTATTTGTGGTGAATTCATCGATGGTTGATGGTGCATCGAAGTGTTGGTAACCTGAAAACGCACCGACTTTTGAGATTTCGCCACAGGAAAACACTGTGGAGAACGTGTCATTGCACCTGTCGAACGACCCAAAGTAGCCATAGGAGACGTTAATGCCGACGCACGTATCATACTATTGGCCGATCTAGAAATTGCAGAACGTTGAGAAGCAGGAGAAATTATGGGCTCTTGGGGACGCTCCAAAGGGACCGTAGCTGTTACAGACCCATTAGCTTCTGGTAGATGACTTGTTGGAGACTGAATTCTCGTTGCATCAATCAATCTAGATCCTGCAACTTCTATTGAGGTAGTAGAGCGAAGAGCCACTGGGGGACGCTCTGAGGAACCCGTAGCTGGGGAATACGATGATATTGGCCGGCGTATCGTAGGGGATCGCAACCTAGAAGTTGGGGGACGCCCTATGGTTTGATCTGTTGTTGAGAGACCAATAACGGTTGAAGAACGCGAACGCATTAATGCTGGTACATCCATGTAAGTTGGGGAATGTGAGGTCATATGGGGCCGCAAGGGAGATCCGACAGCTGTCACAAAAAATCCTGAGTTGGGTCGGCGTGGTGGTGTCCGTGAATACGCGACCTTCGGATCCCTTAGATTGGAGCGTCGAGGAGCCCGTGGATTGGGACGACGAGGACTTTCTGGGACGGAGATAGGGCCATTGATAGTGGTAATTTTGTTAATTGAGTACACCCTTGGGGTAATACCACCTTCGCCGGCTGAGGCTGATGAGATTGGGGACGCTCGAGCGGTCTCGAACTCTGGAACAGTTAAATGTGTAATGCTTGACATAGGAATGGAACTTTTGGGGCACCTTGCGGGTCTCCATCTGAGGAGGAATTAGTGGAGACGGCATCAATCATAGCCATTACCCGGGCATCGTCCGATGAGTCAAGGCTCGAGTCTGAATCAGCTGAATTACCCAGACTTGGTGGCCTTGAGCGATAGTGCTGGGCAGTCTTCGGTGGTTGATCACGATAATTAACGTTGGCGGTGCTCGCATAGCCTTGGAACTCCACCGCATTGTGGAATTCCACTGTAGATTTGGGTGGAGGAGACATCATGGCTGGTTCGTCCAGGGCCATGATGGGACGTAATAGCTTAGCTAGTTGTCTCTAAGCAGAATTATTGGTTTACCAAGCGCAAGAACTCCACTGGCCCTGTAACCACGTGATCTCGCTTAAGTAGGGTTATGCGTATTCGGATGAGCGTCCAGGGCGGTTGAAAGCTAGGTAGCCAAGCATGACATACAGAGGTCGTTAGGATAGGAACGCTGTATTTCTGTTAGTGAACCCGTAGTAGTTGCAGCAGTGAAGGGGTTGTGGTACCTTTCCGTCTGAGTGATTAATTGTGTATTGGAGAAGGTGAATCGATTTTCACTGCTCTGGCTAAATGTTCGCTCTGTCAGCGAGGCTTGGCGCATCAATAGAACGAAAAAGGGAGAAAAGCCAGTGATAGGCTAGGCATATAGCCATGACCTCTGCGTGGCGTTAGTAGTGCAGCCTTTGAAGGTGGATTTGAGCACGCCCTATTTAAAAGATGATAGATTCCTCTCGCTATGCTCAAGACATCTTGGATACCTACGAAGATTGCCGCTGCACGAATGTAGACAATTTTGCATGCTCACAGACAATGACAAGGGTCTTCAATTTCGTACGTCCCAGCCGACCCACTGTCTTGTCATAACCCGCCAAACCTTGACTTCACCACTCCGCATATCCCCTAGCTTAAAACTCTCCATCTTAACCTTTTTGCTCTCTCGACCTTGCTCCCAAGCTCTTACTTTCTTCTTGGTGCCATCCCAGTCGACGACCACACCTACGTGGTCAGGTTTTCCAACCTCGATACTATACTTGGTGTGCATAGGTCCTCGATGACCCTGAAACCTGGCGCTACGGAACGTTACTATGTCTCCAGAACGGATTTCGTCGAATTGCTGTACAGAAGCATTCGCTAAATTGGCGTATACTTGAGCGCCGTACGCACGTACACCGACTGGGAGCAGAGCGTCAGGGAGAGACTCCATGAGCTCAAGGACTAGGGCGTGGGGAGTCCCGTCTTCCACCACGGTTTCCTTCTTAGAGGCAGCATTTTCAGCAATACGTGAACCCAACTTCGTATGAGCATTTTCCAACTGATCTTGACGCAGACGTCCTGGAGGCGGTTCATGTCTTTGCTCGAAGCTTACATTCGACTTGTCCCTCACTTCGAACTGTGCTGTGATGACCGTCTGGGAATAATCCATATACAGAACATGTACAGACTTTGTTACAACTTGTTTGCTCCCTTGTGTGGTTACGGCATCTTCAATTTCGTATACTACATCACGGCGATTCTGGAGGACTGGAGGTGGTATTCTAGGTTGTGCCCACCATTGGCTATTCTGACCCACGTCAATATCTTCAGCGATGAAGCCTTGCTCGCCAGAGGGCCGGGGTATATCCATCGATCTTCTAACGTTAGTATTCGAACGTTGTACTTCCAATGACTGCCGTGGCATCGATCTCCCGGAAGCAGATAAAGAAGGCGGTGAAGCGTAATGCGCCGGGTTCTGGGCCGCTGGAGGTGGCGGCATTGACCGCCGGGGCGGAGAGGCTGAGTACAAATCGTCCGGGTCCTCCAGCATCGGAGTCGTCGGACCTTCCAGACTATCAACTTGAGCATTGTTAGGGCCACGAGGCGTAGCAATGGGATGTCTGTACGGGTCATATTCATCATCTTGAGGTTCGAAGGTCTGCTCTTTATGTGGTGGCGGAGGAGGTGGTGGCGCCCTTGGCATGTCTGAGGACCGGCGGATATTCCTGGGCGGTTGGTTTGGCGGTGGAGGTGGGACAGATCGAGGTGCAGCAGACGGTGATGGACCAATTGATGGCAATCCTGAATGGTGCAATGTGGTTTCCTCATTCATTGAATCATCCTCTAGACTTGAGACTCGCTCGTGGGACCTAAGGGCATCCTTGTGATTTGCCCCTGGAGCCATATCGGTATCACAATCACCATCGTACTCCGTGACTTCTCCATCACTGTCGTCTTGTGGTCGACGTATGGGCACAGGAGGCGGCAATGTGCCATTTCCTGAAGAAATCCTATTTGAAGGTCGGCCGGTTGGGGGCGGTGGCGGCGGCTCTCGCATCTGGGGCGTTGTTGGTACAGTAGGGCTTAGTCCAGGTATTGGTGGCACACGACTTGATCTCTTGGCTGGATTTATAGCGCTGACCGGTGATGCTGAGGATAATTCTCTCGAGCCCATATTTGGATTTCGGGAGTTGTACTCAGTGGTAGGTGACTGTGGAACCTGAGCCCTGCTCGGAAGGGAAGGCGGAGGGCCACCACTTTGTATCGGAAGAGCAGCGTCATGGCCTCGAGGATGGGAATCGTCGCCTCGAGGAACTTGCAACGAGAGACTTCTGGTATGTATTGACATCTCGTCATCGGACTCTGATCCTGTGCTCGGGGACATGGGCTGGCTGGGCGGCGGACGTGGAACGGGCCGAGCTACATACAACACTCATTAATCGCCATCATTCCTCTTATTTAGTACTTAGAAGACTTACAATCAGAACGCTGAGGTGGCGGACGCTCAGTAGGTACGGGTGGGGGAGCACCTCTACCTTGACTAGGCGGTGCAGGAATGGGACGATCTAATATTCGTAAGCGGGACTCAAAATCATGTTACACTTGCTTTCAAGGTTGATTACCTTGCGGGACTGGTGGGGGGGCACTGCGCTCTACAGTACTCCTGGGCCGCAACACAGGATCTTCGTTCAAGTCTTCCACATCCGGCATCTCATCAGGCTCACGTCCTTGCACAATGGACCTAGGTATGTCCTCTTCCTCCTTGCTTACCTCAATAGGAGTATCTTCTTGCTCAGGGCTTCGCACCCTCTGCATACCAGGCATAGGCATGATGGGCACAGGCGGTGCACGAGCTGTTGATGTATCATCAGTTGGCGCAGTCATAGGCTTGCCGGCAGTTTTCCTCTCACTCGAGCCAGAGTTTTGTTTCTTTGAGGCCATTGGCGGTATGCCAGGAGTTGGACCAAACATCCCAGCCATTCCCATGCCTCCACTCATTTTCGCCATACGTTCACGAATCTCCATTCTCCGTTTCACTTCGGGATCCATCTCAGGCTCTTCTTCGTTTTCATCTTCGTCCAGATCACTCTCATCCCTCACGTCTGGCTCATGTGGCTGTACCGCAGGGGCTTTGCTCCATGGCTTCTCGTCGCTATCTTCTCGACCCGTAGATAGCTCGTCACCCTCTGTGTCTCCTGCGCCTGATTGGTCGGCGTCGTTGGCATCGCTCTGAGAACCCCTCCCGGGAGTTATAGGGCTTGCAATAAGAGTGGCATCCCTAGATTTCGTGGTGGTATGGGCTTCAGACTGAGGCTCGTCCGGAACCGCCTCCGTAGAGCGCTTTCCAGTAGTCCCTGCGCTATTGATTCTCTCCAAAGCACTATCTTCAGTGGGATTTACTTTTTCCATGGTCCCCTCTTGAGACTCCACTTGCTTCTTTTGGGGGGGCCGCTTCGGCCTTTCTTTCTTCTGCCCAGCTTCTGCATGCTTGGCCGCCTGTTCCATTTGCTGCTTCTGTAGCAATGCAATCCGATCTTTCAGGCTTGTGGGCTTTGGCTGATCCTCTTCCTCGTTTACTAGTGCAGTACCCGGAAACGGCGCTGATGATACATCAGTCCCTAAGCTGTTCGAACTTTGGGCCGCTACTTCTGGATCTTCTTCTCTCTGGTAAAGTTTCTGCGGTGGAGCTTCGCGAGGGGGTGGGACGTATGCGTTTTTACTTGGCGGTGGTGCGACAAACGGTTTCTTGACAAAGCCAGAACCTCCCGAAGAGCCCAAACCGCTAGGCTTCATTGGAGCCACAGGAGGCGCGGCAGGTTTATTGAAAGCATTGATGCGGTCTCTGAACGATCCAGTAGCTGGTTTTTCTGTTACTGGTGGAGGAGCAGGCTTCGTAGTAGATGGAGGCACTGGCTTCGTTGATACATTGACTGGTGGATTTGCTGGTGATATGTCTGGAGAATTTGGAGTTCGGGCTGCGACTGGAGGGGCCGGAGCACGAGGTTGTGCGACATCCCTGGTAGTTTCTGATTGCGGTGACACTAGTTGAGCCTGAGGTGCTAGAGCCTCGGGTTCATCTGTTTTGGCAACTTCTTCTGCTTGACCGACAGCTGGTGAAGCCTCAAATTCCCTCCTAGAGCGACTTTGCCTTGATGGTCTTGGCGGCGTCTCTGGCTCATACAGATTGACAAAGTTCTTCGGGAAAAGGCCTGATTGTTTCTTCCCCGAGCTGTCCGCATACTCTCCAAAGTACCAGTCCGCATCCTCCTCTTCAGTCACAGTAATAACTTGTCCGTTGGAAAACCCGAGATCGTCATCGTGGGGAGACATATAGTCATAGATCGCTTTTACACGGAAAGGAGGTGCAGCCATAGTTGCGGATTTTGCGCTGGCGCTGTGAGGACGAGGCGCTTGATTTAGGAAGCTCGGGGATCAAAGGGATCCAATATTGGCGTTTTTGGGAATCGCAAGAGGTATCCTATAAGGCTGCAGTATTCCGTTTAGTGCCCTCGTCGAAGTGCAGCTAGGATGCAAGCTTTCGTTTGCTGATCATTGAGGGTCTGATATGGCTAAGCCTATGTCAGTGTTGACTGAAAAATTAACCGCCTGCGGGGACTCTGGATGCCGGAGGTTGAACAAGCGAAAGGAAAATCAGGAACGATAATTCAGATATCTAAGGCAGGTCTCCGTGCCTGGATAACACCGACCGTAGCACCATAACAATGTGTTCAATGAGCGTGGTAGAGACTACCACACTATAGTTGTGCTGTTGCGGCGCGGCTGTCTGGATGGAATTCGCTTCGCCCCGCCGTAGGGCGGGGTTCTAGTGAAGCAATTCCGCCCTAGAACCTTTGCGTCCTTCTTTTAGGTTCACCTCCGACGAATCCGTCTACTTTACTTTTGCGTTACATGGAGACACAGCGTGAGACTTCCAGAAAGACTGATGTATGACCCTAAGGCGTATTCTTATCATACTGGAGACACGCAGCTATATGAACTCTTGAGCAGTGAGATGCATGTCCTCTTGAAACGGGCAAATTATTAAAGTACTCCAGGTTGAGGTCGCATTTTCTGCCTTCACTTCGCATGAAACCTCAAGTTAGAGATGCCAAAATCTATACTCAAGAAATACCCAGTCGTTGATAGGGCTGTTTCAATTCCAATTAGCAACTCTCAAGAAGAACACAATAGAGAGACAGCGCTGTACCATGCCAACCTCTTGCAGCAACGGAAAGACGTCGAAGCCGTTGTATTAACCTCAACGGAGACTCTCCTCGATTTCCCTTCCACGCCCGACTCAAACCCTGCGAAACCGTCGAATAGAGATGCATCCACTGTAAGACGTTTGTTGAAGTCTTTCCAGCCATCCGACTACGACGCTCTGATAGAAGAGCGTAACATCGACAGAAAATGTGGCTACTTACTCTGCCCGCGCGCTAATAGACTTGAAGATACAAATGCAAAACTCAGAATTCTCCAGAGTAGGGGCAAAGGCGCAGATGCTTTCAGAGTGGTTGAAAGTCGAGCAATGGAAAGGTGGTGCTCTGATAGATGTGGGAAAAGGGCACTTTATATCAAAGTCCAATTAAACGAGGATCCGGCATGGACAAGAGCTAGCAGCGTTGGTGATGATATTGCCCTACTAGAAGACTCTCTAGCCGCGAAGCAAGATCAAGAGGCTGAATCAAGACTCACTGAAGGATTAGAGAAGCTAGAAATTGGTTTGGGAGAGGAAAGGGTCATCGCTGCTATCAAAGAGCTCGCAATTGAGAGGGGAGATGGGGACGCTGTGGGTAAAGCATCAAGGCTTGTGAAAGTGGGTATACATGAGAATACAAACGCAGCTGTGAGAGAGCTGTCCTCGCCAGCTGCACGCAGTGAGATATGCGGACCTGAAGGTCTTTATGACTCTATCGAAGGGTACAAACCAAAATTCTCCAGCGGTAAAACACCGCAAATGCATCATATTGACAGCGACGATGACGGCAAAGACATCATACCAACCATATGACCTTCTATCAAGCAGCGCTCCCCTAAAGTATGGAATTGGACTCGAAAATCTACTAAGTATACATTAGAGACACTTCTTGATGAAAATTACGACCGGGCGTCCTGAACCTTTCCGGCGGCATCTCTGCAAAGAAATACCTTGTCAAAGAACATATAGCAGATCCGGCACCGGAAATGCACTTCAATGCGTGCAGCATAGACATACCACGCTGAATAACAGATATATGAGGGCGAGCAAGTATTCACGATGGCGTACCACATGGGTATAGCCACTGCAGGGAAGAGAAAACCTGGGTCTAGGGTTTATTTCAGGAACACAGTACAGAGATACCCACTGACGAAGGGTGAAAATAAAAAGTGGTCAAATACCGCGTATCACGCTAAACCCCGTACTTGAGGCATTTTGGTGGACTAGAGACTGCCAGGCGGTGAAGACACGGTTGATATAGGGCTACCAAAGTGTGTAAAAATGTATCGAAAGAATCAGGGGAAGTTGGAGATATCGGAAATCTTTTCTACAGCATGGCAAAGTGGGTCACTCACAACACAATCAATAAGACCTGCAAATAGTGACTGGCACTGAGCTTAGACATACGATAATATGAAATCCTTTAACAAATTATGTGCATGCGCCAATCTGCAAGCCAATAAACCGCACATAGCTAGCATTTGCATGCATACTTCAACCATCTCAGGGTTGGGGTAGTTCAACGACAGGAAACACATTCACAGGGACAGCGATTGGCAATCAAGCCTCGCTCTCGTAAGAGAAGCTCAGCGACACCTGGTAGTTGAATAACTTGCCATTTGTTCTATTTCCCTTTCACAATTCCAGCACCCTCATATGCCCACCGCACCCTTCCACACATAACATCATCTTGTAAGCACCTCAAGCCCTCGGCGGCCTCCCTTCAAACCGTCTCGGCCTCTCGACAACCTGCTGCTGGCTTACAGCAACCACATTGACAGGAATTGAATCAAACTAAACGAAATGTTAGTCACCTACTTCAAGCGGCTTCTCCCCCCCAAAAACCAAGTACGTAGATGAACATACCCCAAGACTCTTCAACAAATCCTTCGTTTCCCCATCCACATCTAACTGCCCGCTCTCCGAATTCTGGGTGAAATCCAAGGCCGATATCTCAGGGACGTACTGATCTTTCCGTTCGCGCTCTTCTTCTTGGAGTTTGAAGGAGATACCACGGACGGGGCCACGTTGGATACGCTTCATGAGATGGGTTGTGAAACCGGCGATCTGTGAGATTGTAATAAGTGGTTATCGATGAGACTGCACTGGACAGGGGTGCTCTGGAAGGGGCTATCTAATACCTTGTTGCGAAGGCGCTTGGAGGCAATGATAGCGATTTCATCGCAGATGCGCTTGTTGGTTTCGAAGTCGAGGGTGAGTTTTGGGTAGTAGCGCTCGATGATGACCTTGGCGGATTTCTTTACGGTCTTTTGGGTTGTTAGTGACAGTATACATAATACACTCAGTTATTGTAGCAGTAGATACCTTTGTGCGAACGCGACCCATGATTGCGGTAGTGGTAGAATATTAACCTTGTCTAGAGGTGAGTTAGAAGTTCAAGATGTTCGCTTAAGGGATTGTGTGCCCTAGTTAATCACGTGACGTGGCACCGTAGATCCACCTCATGGCCGTATCTGGAAGACTGTATTGATCTACAGCAGATCATCTCACATGATCTCTTTATGAACGTATGCGTCAATCTCTATCTACAATAAATACACTGGTGTCTCTCGCTAGTTCTTTGGGGCCATGTTGCTTAGCATCTTGAAGATATCGCCTTGCGCCGGCGCCTTATCATTACGTCCAATTAGCGGTGAAGCCTTCCCGCTACGATCTGCGCTGGCCATATCGCCAAGTCCGTATCCTTGATTCGGGTTCGCAATTGTACGTGGAGAAGGCGATAAATCATCCAATCTTCGAGAGGTACCAAGACTTGGTGCTGGAGCAGTCAAGGCAGGGTTCTCGGTCGCTTGGCCTTGGTAGATTGCCACTGTGTTCTTGCTTGCTCGATCCATCAACTGTAGTTCAATCCTGCCTTGTGAATTGATACTTGACCTGTCGGGATGAACCCAAAACTTTGCACCCCCAGGTACATCGGGATCGAAACCGGTTACGCCTGGTGGCTCCTGGTCTTGCCACATCGGAATCTTGGTGTCGTCTGCGGCAACACCGCCCACTCCAACCAGAGCCTCATTCCTGGCCCCACGGCCTCCCATTCTCGTAGGCAACAGCACCCGTCCTTGCACTGGCGGTTCTACTTCCATCGGCCCAAGCACAGGATGATTATGAATATAAGATTTGGTGCGGAGATAGGACAAGCCAGCTGATGGATGTGTCGTTGGCGGTCCTCGTTGGTTGTAGGACGTCATTTTGCCTGATGTGTGGGCAGCACTCGGTAGGTCCAAAAATTCTTCTACTAGCGCGTTCAATTTCTCTTCGTGTTGTCGTAGTTCTTTGATGTACGTCTCAAAATGGTTGTCGGATATCTCAACAATACCAGATTGAATATCTTCGCCACTTTCGATAGAAGTCGCCCGCATTCTTGCAGTCGTCCTCTCTACCAGCCGCTGCCTCAGGAATTGCCTAAATGCCAACTTTCTCCGTTTTACTTTCTTCTCCGTGTAATCCTTGAATTCACCTTCAGTTTTCCCGGCTAACCATGGTCCCTTGAATTTCCATCGTCCTTGGCTTGTACCTCGGCCACTGCGGACCGTATTGTCGATGTCGGATTCAAAGGCGCTCACTGGAGGCTCAGTGCGTGAAGCCCTGTGTCGAGGAGGCGCCATCGATACTGGCAGATTCATCTCTTGCCATTTTCGAAGAGTCAGAGTATGATCTGCCGCTGAATCAAAGTCGGTAATATGGTCTATTGAATCTATTTGGTGTATGCGCAGCATGGGAGTTGTAGTTTTTGCATAAGTGGATTGACGTGGCAGAGGGCGCTTGAGACCCCAATCACCTCGCCCCAAGGAGGACGCTGTCGTTTCAATAGTTTGTTGTGTGGGATACGGAAGCGTTGCAGTGTCCGACTCGAAATTTGCGGTTGCTGTAAAGTTTGACGCGGGTTTAGGGAGTGGTGAAGGCAACGAGAACAGTCTGGATGTCCTGAGTAGGCTGGCCGTCGGTGACATTCGTTTGAGAGCCATTTCAGTCTACTGGAAACAGTGAGAGCAGCCCAGGGTCTTTTTGGGTGCTAGCTTCCCCGCTCGTGAAATTCGAGGTTTGGTCAGAGTTTTGATGATGCGGTGTCCAATGCGGCTAGCCGAACATCCAACCCATTGAAGCGACTGTTAGGAATCTTTCCACCCTGGCCAGTAGTATACTCGAGTCGGAGATTCCTTTTACATACAGCATCAAGCACTTACAGGAATATCGCGTCCACTACCCACGGAGAAGTAGCGACTACGCCTGAAGACTCATTATGGTTCAACCCAGGCCGTCTAAGGGTCCATTCTGGGGTCCGCGCGTCAAGGACCGTTGCCCTGTGCGACAGCCCTATGTACCAAACACTAAGGAATCAGCTCTTGTCACCAAATGTACACCATTGAGAAGACTGTATGCTTTCTCATAGGCCATTATTAGGACAGGATCATACATTATTGATAGTAGGAGGCTTATAACAACGTTCATTTACCTATCCCCACATCAGAACTCGGGCACTGGAAATTCCGGCGCATGGTTTGATCGATATCAACAAACTTGATCCGCGCTGGGCGCACTTTACCTTGACAAAGCCGACCACTATGAGTCGCCCTCTAACTCCGAATGGGGCTCCCCTAGGATACGTTGGAGAGCCTCCCTCCTATTCCGCTGTTCCCAATGACAGTACTCCAATCGATATGCCAAATAATGGCTCTACAATGCGCCTTTTGGACTCAAGGGATAGTACCGAACATAGCTCGTATGTTTCTCCTCCAAGACCTTCAAACGCTCATGCCAGCCCAAAACGCAAGGCCGTAAAGATCCAAGCAAAGGCAAATGACTCCGATGATTCTATTGGCAAAGCCAAGCCGAATCAGGATGAAGCCAAGTCTGCATCCTCGCAATGGTCGTCCTCCGCGCAAATTAGAAGCTCCCATGGCAAACCCCAGCGTTATACTACCGTTCGCGTCAAAGTGAAAAATCAAAGCTCACCCGCGAGTTCCCCTAGGCCGGCTTCACCCCAGCGCTCTTATCATCCGTCTACCACCTCTCTTCCACGACCGCAATCGCCTTCAATCTTAGACAATGCGCCGAATATGCCTCCTCCATCGGCCGAGGCTCCGACTTATTTACCCTACATCCCGGCACGACCTTCACCGGCACGATCATATACTTTATCGCGAACCTCATCCGAGTCGTCCCGCCCTCCACCCTCGAATATTCCTTACGAGCCAGCCGACATCAATGGTAGTCCCCGTCCAGGGACACCTTCTTCAAGGTACGGTAGCCCCAAGCGTCCGCTTCCTCCTGCGCCTTTGTTTTCTGGACCGCAAGCCACCACCCGTTCATCGAGCGATCTACCAGCAAACGCCACGATTCCAATTGACGATGAAGGTGATGATGTTTTTGGGCCCCCAAGCGGTAACCCAAGATCGAGCCTCAAGTCATACAATTCCTTCCAATCTCAGTCCACTTTTACAGAAGATCTGTATCCCAAGGAGGGACCAGATCTCTATGGAGAGGCGCCTGCTGGACGGCAGGAAAGGAGGCGCGGTGCTAGACAAGCTCAAATGGCGAAAAAGGAAGTCCGCTTGATCAACGGAGAGCTAATTCTTGAATGCAAAATCCCCACGATTCTGTACAGCTTTCTACCACGAAGAGACGAAATCGAATTTACTCACATGCGCTATACTGCCGTGACTTGCGACCCTGATGACTTTGTTTTGAAAGGCTATAAACTACGGCAGAATATTGGCAGTACTACAAGAGATACGGAGCTCTTCATCTGCATTACTATGTACAACGAAGATGAATTGGACTTCACTCGAACCATGCATGGTGTTATGCGAAACATATCGCACTTTTGCTCGCGATCAAAGTCAAGGACATGGGGGAAGGATGGCTGGCAAAAAATTGTAGTGTGCATAGTATCTGATGGACGGCGTAAAGTACATCCAAGGACACTAGATGCTCTGGCGGCTATGGGTATCTACCAGGATGGCATAGCAAAGAACTTGGTCAATCAGCGAGAAGTTACTGCACACGTGTACGAATACACAACGCAGGTCTCGCTTGATTCCGATCTCAAGTTCAAAGGTGCAGAGAAAGGCATCGTACCATGCCAGATGATATTCTGTCTCAAGGAGAAGAACCAGAAAAAACTCAATTCTCATCGATGGTTCTTCAACGCCTTTGGAAAAGCGCTCAGCCCCAACGTCTGCATTTTACTTGATGTAGGAACCAAGCCAGGGCCGACTTCTCTCTATCACCTTTGGAAGGCTTTTGATACAGACTCAAGCGTTGCCGGCGCATGTGGTGAGATCAAGGCCGGGAAAGGCAAAGCTTGGCTCGGGCTCTTAAATCCACTGGTGGCCTCCCAAAATTTCGAATACAAAATGTCAAATATCCTCGACAAGCCTTTAGAGTCTGTATTTGGCTATATCACTGTTCTCCCCGGAGCATTGAGTGCATACCGATATTACGCCTTGCAGAACGATGCCACAGGGCATGGACCATTAAGCCAGTATTTTAAAGGCGAGACGCTACACGGTCAAGATGCTGACGTCTTCACCGCAAACATGTATCTTGCTGAAGATCGGATTCTCTGTTGGGAATTGGTAGCCAAAAGAGATGAACGATGGGTGCTCAAATATGTCAAGAGCGCGACTGGAGAGACTGATGTACCTGGTAGGAACGACCCCTGACCGTAATAACAAGCTTTGCTAATTTCTCGATAGATGCTGTACCTGAATTCATCTCGCAGCGGCGGCGATGGCTCAACGGTGCATTCTTCGCTGCCGTTTATTCTCTTGTACACTTTAGGCAGATATGGCATACGGACCATACAATAACGCGAAAAGTTTTGTTGCACATAGAGTTTGTATATCAGTTTGTCAGCTTGGCGTTTACATGGTTTTCTCTTGTAGGTTGCTCTTCCGTGGCCCTGGCGCTTTTGCTGGCTAACATATTAGGCAAACTTCTACCTGACCTTCTATTTCATTGCCGGATCACTGGCGGATCCAAAGCTCGACCCATTTGGGCATAAGATCGGACTGTACATCTTCATCATCCTTCGGTTTGCCTGTATACTATTGATCTGTACCCAATTCATTTTATCCATGGGAAACCGTCCTCAAGGGTAAAATATCTCTACATCCAATAACTAGCAGCATTGTACTGATTCGAGTATAGGGCTAAGAAAATGTTTACGTCAAGTCTCGTGGTTTATTCTATCATCATGGCGTACACCACCTTCGCAGCCCTCTACATCGTGATCACCCAGCTCAAGAGCCCAACCACGGCCTTGGTTATCGGCAACAACATCTTCACTAATCTCATCGTTTCTACCGGTTCAACAGTTGGCCTCTACTTCCTCATGTCCTTCCTCTACCTCGACCCCTGGCATATGTTCACATCCGCAGCCCAATACTTTGCCCTCCTTCCATCTTACATCTGCACCCTCCAAGTCTACGCCTTCTGCAACACCCACGACGTCACCTGGGGTACTAAAGGTGACAACGTCATCCACATCGACCTTGGTGCTGCAGTTTCTGGCAAGGGCAATACTGTCGAATTGGAAATGCCCTCCGAGCAACTTGACATCGATTCCGGCTACGATGAAGCCTTGCGTAACCTTCGTGATAGGCTTGAAGTCCCCAAAGACGGCGTCAGTGAGGCTCAGCAGCAGGAAGACTACTATCGTGCCGTGCGCACATATATGGTCGTGTGCTGGATGGTCAGCAACGCGATCCTTGGCATGGCTGTTAGCGAGGCCTACAGTAGCACGTCTGTTGGAGAAAACTTCTACCTCAAATTCATTCTGTGGGCTGTTGCTGGGCTGGCACTTTTTAGAGGGTTAGGAAGTAGCACGTTTGGGATTATCAACATTATACATATGATCGCGGAAGGAAGGATGAAGATGAGTTTGAAGGGGGTCAAGGTGCCGGATTGGGTGAGCGATACGGGGAGTAAGGTTAGTAGCAAGTGGAGTTATTTCTCGGGGAGCAGTTTGGCAAGTAGTATAAGTAGAAAGGGGTAAAGGTGTATAATCGAGGAGAATGTTGGCTGGAGTTATGGAGATCGGAAGGAGGTCTGGAGATGATTTGGTGGTGTCGTTCGGGATTTTGGTGGATACTGGAAAGGGGATAGATCACGGCAGAGATCTGTATATTGGTTTTTTGATTTGCTCAAACAATGATATCTACCTGTGCTTGTCTACGAAACCCGATGACAGATTTTGCGTTTGTCTTACGATATGGAACTGGGAGATGAATCTTAAGATGAGTTGGCAGAGGTTTATTGCATGTCCCTTTGTTTGCTCAGTTGGACTTCGTTTACATGAGTGTGTAAGTGATATGTCCTCATTGCTCTGAGTGGTATACTTGACTGCAGACATGCTCCGCATATGCGCAAGAAGTCACAAGGCTCCACTTGTCTCAAGCGATTGTCTTTGCTTACCTGTCTGTTTGATCGTTTCGCATATATAAGTACTGCCATACCTGACAAAACCTTTCCTTTCCACTCTTCTACAACTCTCTAGTGGCACACTACCCTATTATCAAGAGCCCCGGAGCTTCAGTCATGGCCTCTCCTCTCAACGTTAACGAGCTATTATGCGAGATCCTCTGGTATCTTCCTCTAGAAGATCTTGTTGCTGCTTGTGCAGTATGTCGAACATGGCAAGATGTGATCCGCGGAAACACTCGTTTGCAATCTCGATATTGGATTGCGCAATTGGTTTCAGCGATGTTGACGGTGGAATTTGAACAGACGGGGCGTGGTTAGCACCGTCAAGGGAGACTGGCGTGTTTGTGCATAATTCATCACAATTTGGTGCGGGACGACGACGAGGCTCTGGGTTGTTGGTACAAGATGGTTTGTGTTAGTAGCTGGGACAAGAATGAACTCTCTTGAAACTGACCCTTCCATTTTTGGGTCGTAGCAATATTTTGGGTAGGAAAATATTACTAACAGGAGGACATGCTAACAAACTGAAGGAGCATTCTCGAAGAATCCTGACAGCACAACTGAGTTTCTAATCTGAAGAGTCGGAATGCTCAGAGTTTATTGACTAGAGTCATGAGTCCCCCAGCTAAAGCACGGTCATGAAAGTTTCCTCTAAGAGAACTGAGATCCAGGCCCCATGGAAGACTGATCCCAGAAGTAGAGCCTAAATCCAGCCCCAACAACGCCAGGGAGTGGGTTGCAGTAGTCACGAGTCTTTTTTTCGAATAAGGTGAAATAGCAAACTCAGCGACGGAGTCCACCTCGGCGCCAAGTCAACATCCATCGCCAACAGCTATAAGGAAGTTCCGGCAAGTGCATTCACCAGGAGCATAGATTTAGTTAGATATTTCCCGGAGCGAGTGTGAAGCGTATTGTCGTTGTTTTGCTTGTATAGCAAGACATTGTTTAACTTAGCTGTCTACCCCCTCTGCGGTGATGGATTGATCTTGTCATACACATGTGAGATCTGTGGCATTAGGAGTCGAAGAATTCTGGATTTTGCGCCAACTGAATATTCTCTTAGACAGGCTGTCCATTACTGACACAGGTCCACGCCAACGTTCCTTAACGCTGTCACAGCCCACTGAGGGATCTTCGATTTCTCGCCTGCATACAGACGCCCGAAGTACTGATGCAAAAAATCTGGATATCTGTCTTCTACAATGGCGTTCCTCACCTTCCCCATTAACGAAAGCAAGTAATGCACGTTATGCATAGTCAGTCTGACCCAAGCCAATAAATCAGCCTCATGATCTTGATACGGATATGCTATGATGGGAGAGAAACTTACAGATGAGCACCGGCTGTCTCTTTCGCCGCGACGTGGAAAATGTACGCTCGAGTGATCCCTAGACCCCCTTCTTCAGGAGATCGGCAGCAGATGCATTCACATCCTTCTTCGACTGGTGTGAAGTCGTGGGAAAAGGAGGCGTGGCGCAAGTTTAAGGTACCTGTAGATGTGATGGCATTTCCAAAGCGCTAAAGAATAAATCAGCGTCCTGATGTCCTGCTTGAGGCTTCAAGAAGCGGCATCCAAACGTACAGCAGTCCTTGTCGGCCACACACAGTCGAACATGTCTGCTCCCAGTGCGACAGATACCACAAGGTCCTCTGGGTAACCGACACCCATGACATATCGGGGCTTGTTATTTGGTAGCCAATTCGTACAACTGTCTACGCTGTTTCATGGTTCTAGCTTAGCACCATCGATGGGCTCATTCGAACTTACACCTTGCAATACGAGTCTTTAGCCTCACCACCAGATAGCCCCCCAATAGCAATGCCGGGTGTATTTCGTTTGACCATCTCCTCACAGCACACTCTCCTCATCTCAAGGTCAAGTCCACCTTGAATGATACAGAAAAGATTCTGCCCATTCGGGTTCTTATGTGCCACAATACAACGGTCGAGCCACCTTATTGAACGTTCCATAGCCTCTTTCATTCTTTTAGCATCAGGAGATGTTGTGACTACAACATCATCGAGCTGCATGATGATGTCTGAACCAATAGTGTTTTGAAGCGAGATCGAATGCTCCGGGGTTAAGAGCCTTATAGACATCAGACTTGCGTACAAATATATAGAACAAGATCTTGAACGACTTGCGACCTACATTGGCGATCCATCATGCGGACTCAGAAAGCGTACACCCTCTTCCGTAATTTTCGCTAACTTCAATAGGCTGACCATCTGGAAACTTTCAGAGAGTACTCGAAAGTTAGTGATTCTTCTTGGATTTCAGAATTGGAAATCCATCATGGCCCGTATATACCCACCGCTCGACTCACCCCCCGCTATCAGTCAGAATATTGCCATGCCAGCCCTGGAAAGAATGAGCACCTCCAGTTTTCTCCATAATCTCTTGACCGGGTTTTAGACCCAAATGATACGTGTTATTCAAGCAGATATTGCAGCCCATTCTAGCCAGCTGTGCAGGTGTAATACCTTTAATTGAGGCTTGTGTTGCAACGGGCATGAAGATTGGAAGGGAGACAGGTCCATGTGGTAGATTAAGGACTGCAGCACGAGCCTTCGTAGTCTACAAGCCAGACAGGTACATAGTCAGCACTATACTACTAAGAGAGAAAGGCCAATATAAGAAATAACACTGACGGAACATCTAGCAACAACATCAAAAGAAAGGGCAGCAGACAGAGAGGATGTTGGCGTTTGCTCCATGACGATCTTTTCAATACTTCAATCGATCTCGATGGGATTCAAGGTTTTCTCTACATCAAGCATGCTCACGAAGGACCATACAGACCGACGGAGGAAAGTGATAACGGGGAGAATTATTGCAATCAATCTTCAAGCGGGGGACATCAATAGTTCTAATCGATTAGCGCAACCTATGTCTTTTCAACTGAAAGGAAATCCATCATAATGGTGACTGGCCGTTGTAGCCTTGTCGGTGGAGAATGTTCAGCCTTATAGCGCTAAAGTACGAGCGATGCGACTACGCGCGCGAAATCTGCTGGAGTATCTACCTGCCCCTTGCTGTATTCGTCATGAAGGTTTGAGTAATTCTTCATAACCGCTGCTGTGAGCAGCAGCAGCTACAGCTATCTTTGTAACAGCCATGGAGAACAACATTGAGTCCGTCGCTGTTCCTGAGCAATCCGGAATTACGAACGTGCCTGTGTCAACAAACAACGGTGGAACATCCATTTCAGACAGAGTGAGACGGCTTTCACTTAGTACTGCTGCTGCAACACCCCTTCCTACTTCCCCAATGGTTTTACAATCGGGAGCACAAGGAGCTTCGTACCAGGCTACTTCACCCTTCGCACAGGTGCAGATGCCCAGAAGCCCTCTCAGAAGGACTCCTAGTTCTGGGTCTATTGGAAGTAATGCGCGATCTACAACACCGACACTACACAAACGTACATCTTTAAGTTCCTTGAAAGGCGTCGACCAAGCTACCCCACCAAGACCACCATCTTTTCGCAGGACATCCTCAAATCTAGCAGCCTCGCCGACCACAGCCATGAGCGCCAGACCAGTCCTTTCAACCCCAGCTGAAGAGCCTCCCCAACCTACAGCTGCTTCCGCCGCTAAACAAATGTTCTTGAAAGAGCTTGAAATTCACCATAATAAAAGTGATATACAGAAAAAGCAAGAGACTGTGGTGATCCTGCAGGATGATTGCTATGGCCATCGATATTCGAGACCTCGCACCTCAAGACTGGGCCTCAGCACTATCGTTGAGCGGCCAGAGCGCATACATGCTTCTATCTTAGGTCTTGCTACAGCTTATGTTCGGCTTGGCGGACGACATGCAGAAGGTCACGCAGCTCCTCATGCTAAAGACCTGAAATCTCCTCCTTCCATACCTTTCAGAATACACAAGACCAATCGAACTTTATCTCTAACATCGCAGGCTGCAACAGCTGTCCATGGTACCCAGTGGATGAAAGAACTAAGTATCATGTGTGAGGGAGCTGAGGCGAAACTGGCACTCAACGGTAAAGAGTTGACCAGACCCGGCGCAGCAGAGCAAGCAAGTGGAAACGCGATTGTAGATAAGCCAAAGCTGCATGAAGGAGACCTCTATCTATGTTCCGGATCTTTGAACGCCTTAGAAGGCGCCTTGGGAGGTGTTTGTGAGGGTGTAGACGCTGTCTTTGCCGATGATAGTGTGAAGCGTGCATTCGTTTGCATCAGACCTCCGGGACACCATTGCTCCGCCGACTACCCATCCGGGTTTTGCTGGCTGAACAATGTTCATGTCGGCATTGGTCACGCAGCCATCACTCATGGATTGACCCACGCTGCTATTATTGACTTTGACTTGCACCATGGTGATGGCTCCCAGTCTATTACTTGGGCACACAATTCTCGCATGGGCTCATTACCTAAGAATACTCCAATTTCAAAGAAGACAGCAATTGGATATTTCAGCCTACATGACATCAATTCGTATCCATGCGAGATGGGAGACGAAGAGAAAGTGCGCAATGCAAGCTTGTGTCTGGAAAATGCTCATGGCCAAACGATGTGGAACGTTCATTTACAGCCATGGAAGACCGACGCCGAATTCTGGGAGCTGTACGAAAACAGATACTCCGTAATCATTGCCAAAGCTAGAAGCTTTCTACGTCATCATGCGGACCGACTTCGGCAAGCACCAACTCATCCTCAACCCAGAGCCGCTATATTTCTGTCTGCTGGGTTTGATGCTAGCGAATGGGAGAGCCCTGGGATGCAGCGACACCAGGTCAATGTACCGACTGACTTCTACGCTCGTTTCACTCGTGATGTGGTCAAGATGTCGGGAGAGGAGGGCTTGGGAGTTAACGGAAGGGTCATCAGCGTTCTTGAAGGTGGATACAGCGATAGAGCGCTGATGAGCGGCATCTTGAGTCATCTCAGCGGTTTGACCACAGTAACCAACGACACAGGAAGGCCGACGGGAACGAGCAACGGATTAGGACGCGAAATGAGCCAAAGACTTGGAAAATTGGATATGAATGGCAGCTTGGTAGAAGACGCAACTGGTGTTACAAGCAACGTGGTTGAGACATTTGATCCTTCCTGGTGGATCCTTCCCCGCTTGGAAGAGATCGAGAAACTGGTAAAGCCGCCTCCAGTTGTGACCGCTCCAAGGAAAGTACGGAATGCCACTCCCACATACATATCCGCCACGCAGTCATATACAGCAAAAATCGTGTCGCCACAGAATCGTCGTTCATTATCCGGTTCTGGTACAAATAACCATATGTTGCCGTCTCTAAACTCCAGAGCACCTACTCCGCCGCCGCCAGAAGTAGACTGGGCTACCGCTGCACATGAGTTGTGGAAGCTGCTAATACCTTCCAATCGTCAGACTGAGAGCTGCAAGCCCGAAGATCTTAGTGCCCAAGCCACTCGTGTCCGCAAGGACCGTCAGTCTACGATTGGTTTGCCCGCAGAAATTCCCGCTTCTGATGGGAAGCGAATGCAGTTAAGGGAGAGGACAAACAAGCCACCGAAGTACCTCTCAGAAGATGAGGAAGAAAAGCCTCAGGCCAGAGCGAATCGTCGCAAGACTATCGCTGATGTATCTATCCTGGGCCAAAGTAAGCAAGACACGCCACCAACAATGGCTCATGTGGGGCCCGAAAAAGTCACAAAGCAAAGAAGCAGGCGTGTAAGTGTTGCCTCTAGTATCGGTTCCGTCTGTGACGAAAGGCCTTCAGACTTAAGCCTGGGGTCTTCGGCTGATAACCAACTTGGGCGAGATCCTCTACTGATCAAGAAAAACCGGACACCAAACGCCAATGCTTCGGACGTCCCAAAAGCTCGAGCCGTCAGGAAGCTGCCACCAGTGCCTCGCGTACCCTCAGCGTATTCGGCTACATCCAAAATTGGAGACTTGTCGGCTTCGAACCTTCCTAAAGTCGAGGGAAATCAAGCACCGCTAAGCGTGAACGAAGATCTGAGGAACAAAGACGTGGAACATCTGGCATCTGGGATGAAGAAGATGAGCCTCAAGCTGAATGTGAAGCCGAAGCAGGAGCAGGAGCAAAAAGTCGAAGATGCGAAGCTGAAGCCTGCAGCCCGAGGGCGGCCTAAATCTACAGCACCAAAGACTAGCAAGGCCAGGGACACAGCCAGAACAGAGAAGGATATGCCGCTCAATGCCACCGCGCCAGCAGTGATACCAAGTGCTGAGTTAGACGTATCCCCGCAAGCTCCTGTAGTGGCCAATCCTGGTATCATTGAATATCAACTAATTCAACCCCAACCTCTATCTGCAAATCCTCTACCAACAGCATCCGATATGGTCTCGGAAATGCCACTACAGTTCCCTTCTAACCCTAAGCTCACTGCAGATTCGACACCAAGCACCGTCTCTGAGGCCCTACAAGAACTCTCGCCTTCACCCAAACCATACCAGCAACCGTCATCCCGTGAAGTCACCGGAAACCGGCCTATGTCTTTCCTTGCACCCAGTGCACCAACTATCCCCGCACCAATGCCACAGATTCGGCAAGATGACATGCACACGCTCGCTGCACCTTCACTTGATACCGGCTTTGATGCTATGCCAACAGCTATCTCCGCACCACCTCCAGGGCCGCCAGCAGTCATGGCACCACCTGCAACCCCAAAGCGTACGAAACACCACCTCCCAATTTTCACCTCTTCATCGCCAATTATGTTTGCGAATCCAAGCGCCATTACCTCGACCATTAATCCGACCGTGGACCCTAACTCGATTTACGAAGCCGAAGGACCAGTGTCCGACCTGTTTCCAAACACTGGGAGTGATTCGACACAGTACCTTCCCTTGTCTACGGAGAGTACGAGCGAGCGCAGTGATTCAAGGCAATATGTTCACTCATCAAACACGAGTGTCCAGAGCGACCCGGCTCAATACATTCCGCAAGGGATTCCTGTAGCGCCGGTGGGCGGCGGCATCAAGCTGGAACAGCCCTCTGTCGATATTTGGGATATCCCAGGTACACCTCAGCATCGACGGAACTAAAAAGGTTGCCGCTGGCGAAACTTGTGGGTGCTTGGAAGCATTTGTATAACCACAGTCTTCATGTTCGTCTGTCACCTACCTTGGTCATCTTGGCTACGACGAAGGAAGGCTTGGGGTAATTGGTCTAAAGCAGTGATCTTGGTCCCGTTCATAGTAGATATACCCCATAGAGTTTTCCTAAAGTTCAATGCCTGTGTAATTCTAGTTTATTGGTAGTTGTAGTTAGGGGTTATCTTACAGTTTTTTTTCGAAGACGGGGTTGGTCTTTGAGTTGTCAAAAGGATCTCAGTATGTTCAACGCCCCCGTTCCTAAAACTAGAATTTCATCCGCAATAAAGGTTCAAAGTGATTGACGGAGCATCCTCAAAACAACATGTGAATCACTTCCAGGCATTGCTGTAGGATCTACACCTCGTGTTCTCCCTATATCCATGGGGAGTACTACTAGCCTTGCCATCCCAGAGGCTTTCCCTGCCCCTACCGCGGTGTTCCAGCAAAGAAACAAGCGAAACAGAGGGGATTTTCATTCGCAGTCAACGTACGTTCCGTGACCCACTAAATGTCATTAGTTAGAGGATCTAGGTTTTGGATGGATGTGTTGCATGTGAGAAATTATTGGAGGTAAAGCCTGTGGGTTTGGTCACGAGGCGTCGCATTTTCATGCGTTGGTGAGGCTCTTTTGTTGTAGGGTTAGGGATGAGGTGGGAATCTTGGTGCTGGCATCCTATCTGGCATTGTGGATCTGGCATCTTGGATCTGGCGTTGCATACATGAACATCCTGTTACTGGCGTCCTGTAATTGGGCGTCCTTTTACTGGCATCCAGTAACTGGCTGCCTCAACATGCGAAAGGATCAAAAGTGGAAGACAACCAGGACATCTAGGCTCTCCAGACATGAACAGTCACCACCTGCAACGGCAGATCAGATCCCGTACGAGTGCCTAACTTTGGTACCATTTACAAGGCCTGGACAGCACAGAGTAACAACGTGTCAGTTCAGCCTCACTCGAGCGAATCCTTCGCAGCCTGGTTCCAACGTCGTCCACTTAAATCGCGATCGTGGGGATTTGGTACCTTGCCAGGCAACCGGGCGCACACTGTACTCCAAAAGGCGGTAGAGGTTCGCTTTGTGTAGAGCGTTAACTTCCTTGTTTAACTCGACAAGCTTACAGTCGAGCCGCCGAATTAGGTTTCAACATTCTTCAAGGCAAATCGGGCGCGGACTGCTGCAGTCTTTTCTTGGACTTTGGAAGGAATGAGCCGCAGCGTTGGCGCTGATGCTGAGATGTTAAAGGATTCATCCATCAATCCATAGCAGTAGACAGCGCCAGGGCGCAGAGGTCAGCTTGGATCAGCAGAGTCCCTCAGCGGTTGTTCACAAGATGTTTGTATCTTGAAACGCTTGATCGCAAAGACTTTCGTTCCTGCAAGGCAACATGTGGAGATGGCGCAGTGTGAAAAGAAGTCGTAGCGATTCACCTTGGGATTGGCGGACCATAGATTGGCGCCGGATGCCTGTGGACTTCGGGCGTATCGGAACGAGACGGAGGTGACAAAGGCATCAACAATAATAGCATCGAAAGCCGCGATAGAATTTCCTGAGGCTTTTCCCACGAGGCTGCGCTTACCTTGCTGTCGTGCCTGCATTTGATAATAGAGCCACGGCGCATAAAGCAAGAAAAGATCAAAGGTACTTCCGTACACAGTAAGGGGATTGCTGAATATCTAACCGTTGTGTTTTGCATCGAATAAAATAATGTCAGATGATGCGATGATCTCCGGGAGCTGTTGACTTGTTGGAATCGCTCTTCCGTGGATCAAGATCATGTCCAATCAACGACGTAAAGTACTTCGTAAAGTAGTACGAGTATGTACTTCAGGCTGGGCGTCGCATGCCGGGCGGCGGGCACCTCGTTCGTTGGCTCGCCCCGGCATTAGCTTTGGAACGTTGGAAAGACTTTGGAGTAGGAGGATGAGGAGGGTGGGAGTCGCACGCTGTATGGCCAGTCCCCTGGCGTATCAGTAGGTGATCATGGCAGTTTGCGGCAGGAATTGCTTTATTATTAATCCGTCGCTTCCAATCAGCTTGATCGTGAGCTTAGTGAGACTGTGACTCCCCGGCCACCAAGGTTCGGGTGTGTGCTGTTAATTGTTAATGCTCTCTTTCCCCCCCTCAATTTGAGCAATATCATCACCGTCCTCGCTCTTGCGGCATAAATCATAACGGCCGATACCGTAATACCATTAACCGTGCAGCAAGATGGATTCCTAATGATTCCAGTCTGTCCGGACGAGCCATTTACTACGCACACTACTTCTACTACTACTACTGTCCTTACAGATTCTGTGCCTGTGCATCATCAATATATGCAGTCCCACTCCTCTGCAGTCCACTTCGCTCAGTCGTTTGATCCACCTGACATATACGGATTCATACTCGAACCACAGTGATGCCATCAAGAACAGATCGACGATGGGATACACGCAGCGAAAGCAGCTCGAGTTCGGGTTACAGTGACACCTCAGACCACTCGCACCATTCACACAGTACTGCAGCAACAACGTATAGTACGCGGCCCTCCGTCCATCATGATCATCACCGAGGCGTACCTGTGACAGAGAAGAGATGGGAAGATCAACCGTACGATGACTATGTCGGCCCCCGCTCGTCGGTGGATACATATGTTTCGACTGTCCCTTCTACAGAGGATTTCGACGAGGAGCTTCCTGGCTTCGATGTCCCTGAATGTGCGCATGAACAAACCCGGACAGCTGTTCCCTCTACACCTCCAGACTTTTCGGAGCACTTCCCGTCGACTCGACGATTACACATAAGGCACGATGATTCTACATTAGACGGCAATATGAACCTTCGGGTCGATACTGAGATTCCCGCATCAGAAGGACGGAAATTAGATCTTACTCTCTTCCACCTTCGGATGTACGATTTGAAGAGCAGGGAGTTCTCTTTACGTCGCTATTGTCGAGATTCTGGCCGCGAGGTGTGCCACTCAAGTCGGAAGTATACCAAACCCGCCGCTGAACGTAGACCTGTCTTGCAACGATCCCTGAGCAGTGCTTTGTCGAGCATTCGGCCTAAATCATCGGATGCCAAGGCCTCAACAACTATAGGTCTCAAACGGCATGATTCGGGCTATGAGTCCACGTCTGAAGACGAGGAAGCAGAAGCAACGACAAAGGCTACAAAGGGACAACGCAGTATACCACTACCCACCAACACTACGCAACTAGAATTCTCGAATTACGCTCATATCGCCGTCAAACGTCGTGGGGCCAAGACAATGAAACGGTACGAGTTTGAGTACTGGGGCAAGAGTTACGCCTGGAAGCGAGTGTCTAGACGGGACGGCAACTTTAAGGAGATATCATATCACCTGATCAACACTGAGACAAAGAATGCCATTGCACATATCGTTCCGGCGGTCTTGACTCCAGCGGAAAGTCAAATGGAAGATGCCAAGGGTGGTTGGGTGTCTCCTTGCTCATTATGGATCAGCGATGAAAAGGCCTTGGATGGCCCAACCGACCTAGCCGAGTGAGTATATCTTAACGGTCGAAAGTAATCCAACCTTACTGACGACTTCAGTGTTATTGTAGCAACTGGTTTAATCGCCCTACTGGATGATTCTATCAAAAGCCGATGGCATCAGAAGCAACGCGTCCACATGACGCTTCCTGCACTTGTAAAAGCACCGCTCAAGATGAATATGGATTACGTTGGGCCTAAGCGTCTTATCGACGAGGTCTTCAACCGCCGGGGAAAAACAGCTACCCGACGTTCAAATCGTTCACGACAGATCGCAACAGAGGGTTAAAGGCCGCGACGATCCACTCGGATCCGCGAAACTCTCGAATCTTTTAGGACATATTGTAATATTGCGCTTCCCATATTTCCCCTCATATCCTGTGGATTTATCTTGTACAAAGCACCTCAGCGGCATTTTGTATCAGCGAGTAGCGCAAGCAAGCGACGGAGCATGAAGGGTTCTTGCATATCCGAATGTCTCATCTTTGGCTCTCTTGGGGTGCCTGCAGATGATCTCTAGTTGAGACTTTGGCTCGGGACCGGTGAGGGCAGCAGTCCCATGACCTGTCGAGCAACGATAACTCGTTGAACTTGTCTGCGACTGCAGCATAGATGTACATGCACGCTAGAGCAAGCACTCGAGCCAATGTCTTGGGAATTCTGCATGCTTTGTGATATCATTACAACCCAACGGAGCCTGAAGAAACAGAGTGACGGAGCTGCCAAACCCAACAGTAAGGTCAACAGCCATTCACGCGCATAAGCTGCATTATCTCGTAAGCCTCGAGCATGAGAGGGGGGGTACTAGTGGAGTCAGTAAGGTAGTAAAGGATTTGTTCTGCATGTCGGCCTTGCCGGTCAACATCCCCCATCCTCTACCGAACAACATCCTCGCCGGTCAACTTCGATCTTTGTGGGTAGCTGTTTACAACCGCACCTGGGTTGAGAATCAGCTTCTTCCCTCTCCTACTAAATAGCCAAGCAAGCATGTGCAAAGCATGTGCAAGGGTACCAGGATCTTATGGATCCAGCGCACATCAACCCCATCCAACCCCCCTTTTCAACACCGGCAACGAGCCCATTATTCTACAAACGAAGCCTCAATATGTATCTCGGCTTTTCGCTCTCCTCCGCAAACCAGCCTCTACTCTAATCATCTCGATCTGGCAATTCCCTATCAAATCAATTTTGGTTTTCCACCTGTCTCGTCTACTCCGCACCGCTTCGTTGTTTCCCCATCACAATTCGTCCAAGCGTCTAAAACAGATGATGATGATGATGCGTAGTACAACAGACTCTGTTCACACTCTCTCAAAGTGCCTGCCTACCGCTGGCCAACAGGTCATCTGACAGCACACCGCCTGCTCGGTGCAACTGTTCCGCCAATCTGGCACCGGCCCGTCCCTTTGGGATTTACCCATCCCCCGTCCTGAAGAAACCAAGAGACCCAAACTATAGGAAATGACCCATCACACGTTTTGCGTTTGCCGAGACTCGAATCAGAGATGCTATACTTCATCATGCATGGAGCTTTCTCCCCATCTCTCCCCTTTCTGTTCGCGGGTACATACCTAGTCTCCTTCTTTGACCGTGTTTCCTGCTGTCTCGTAGTCTGCTTCTTGCCATCCTTCCCCGTACCGCTAAGTATAAAAACTTCTTGGAAAAGGCATATGATCCCCTTGGCCTTGAGTCTGCTGTGGCGTTGGTCTCGTTCTACAACATCGATCTAAAGTACCTCTTGGACTATCGACCATACCATATCTTGCCAGAGCTCACACCGAGTTAATCTACGTCTGTCTTTGTGGTACCTGCCTACAGCTTCCGAATGTACAACTCTCTTGCGCGCGCCCACATCAGCCCGACCATGTCCTCCGCATCAGGATCTCCTACCTCTCCGACAGCCGCTCGAAACAGCGCCGCCACTAGCTGGCAAGATAGGCTTCAAGGTCAGCTTCCGACGCCCTTTCAATCCAAGCCATAGTCTTTACCCTACTGTTGTTTTAGTGCAGTCTTTTCGACCCGTCTGTTTTAGCTCTCTGTCCGTCTCGCTGCATCATCCACTGCACTCCATTTTCCTCCATCTGCGCTCTCTATATCCATTTTGCCCTCCCCTTATCTTCCGCTCTCCTTCCAATTTTTCCCTTTTCGTCAAACGTGCTACTCCTAATCGCGCCTTCCATATTCCCAAACCTTGCCATTTCCCGCTCTCCCCTCCTTTCCATCATTGTTACTCTTCCTTTCGAGCTTTCCCCACAATCCGCAGACCTTCACACCCCCAGGCCCCCTCTTCCCCGCCAAACTCCCCACTAACCTCTAACCCCCACAGACCACTGCCACCACACCTCCCTCCCCCCACCCACCTACGCCATCGTCTCGGATCGTCGCGGCGGCCGCACCGCCTGGTCCTCTACGGTACCTCCCCCCCTCCCTTCCCCTCAAAACCCACAACCCCCTCCCCCTTCCTCCCCCTCCCCACACCAACCACCCCAAAAACTAACCCCCCCATTCCCCCAACAGGTCACCATCTCCGGCCGCTCTATCAGCGCGCGCTTCTGGTACGACGGGCAATACGTGCACAACGCCAAGGAGGACGCGGCCGAGGTCGCGCTGTTGCAGCTCACGGGACACGGGTCGTATACGGCCGGGGGTAGTGGTGGTGGGGCTGGTAGAATTTAGGGGTGGATAATCCGGGGGGGGGGGGGAAGTGTGGGGTGGAGAGGGTGTGGGTGGGTGGGAGAAGAGGGTTTTGTTTGGGGGAGAGGGTGGGAATAGGGCCGACGAATCTCTTCTTCTCCCAAGGGATTGTCGGTTTTTTCCACAGCCCGCAGAGCCGCATGCAGGAACGGCCTTCCTAACTCTCTTTCCCTTTGTTATCCTCTTCCCCCCCCCTTTTCCAAGCCAGAGCCAGAATCAGAATCAGAATCAGAATCAGAATCAGAATCAAGATGCGGCCACGATATACTATGCTATGCTATACTAAGTTACGCAGGAACCAACATCCATCTCCTCTACATATCTTTCTTCTGGATACAATTTTCTCGGCTATGTCAGCTAGGGTGTGATTGGAATTTTATTTATTTATTTATTTATTTTTGCAGATTGTGTGGGGGGGGAGGGGGGGGGGGGGGGGGGGGGGGTTGGAAATTTAAT